>Ga0129311_1001257_pt1 | contig 18384 bp, 14 predicted proteins | sample Go1ome_FD_94435 | JGI IMG/M metagenome (GOLD analysis project Ga0129311, IMG submission 94435) | Western lowland gorrila individual fecal microbial communities from Wisconsin, USA - Go1022B metagenome | ecosystem: Host-associated > Mammals > Digestive system > Large intestine > Fecal | place... | reverse complement strand
GAAGTTGGTACAGAAAAAGCATGGGATCTGTGTGAAGAATATAAACTCCCGAGAATCATATTTGTAACAAACATGGATGATGACCACGCGTCCTTCCGTGAACTGATCTTAAAACTTGAGAAGAAGTTCGGAAGAAAGATTGCTCCGTTCCAGGTACCGATCCGTGAGAACGAGAAGTTCGTCGGTTTCGTAAACGCAGTTAAGATGCAGGGTCGCCGTTTCACAAACCTGTCCGACTATGAGGACTGTGAGATCCCGGAGTACACAAAGAAGAACCTCGGAATTATCCGTGACGCCCTGATCGAGGCTGTTGCCGAGACAAGCGAGGAGTACATGGAGCGTTACTTCTCCGGCGAAGAATTCACACAGGATGAGATTTACACCGCAGTACAGACCCATGTATGCGATGGTTCTATCGTTCCGGTCATGATGGGTTCCGGCGTCAACTGCCAGGGCTTCAACGCATTGTTAAATGCTATCGACCGCTACTTCCCGTCACCGGATAAGGGCGAGTGTGTCGGCGTTGACGTATCAAACGGCGAGCACTTCACCGCAAAATACAACGATGAGGTTTCCCTCTCCGCAAGAGTATTCAAGACCATCGTTGACCCGTTTATCGGAAAATATTCCTTAATGAAGGTCTGCACTGGCACATTAAAACCGGACAGCACTCTCTACAATGTAAATAAGGACGCAGAAGAGAAGATCGCGAAAGTCTATGTATTAAGAGGCAAAGACGTGATCGAGGTTCCGGAATTAAAGGCCGGCGATATCGGTGCCGTTGCGAAGCTCTCCGTGACCCAGACAGGTGATACGATCGCTTTGAGATCTGCTCCGATCGTATACCACAAGCCGAAGATCTCCATCCCGTATACATACATGCGTTTTGCTGCAAAGACAAAGGGCGACGAGGACAAGATTTCCAGTGCACTCGCAAGAATGATGGAAGAGGACCTGACACTTCGCGTTGTGAACGATACCGAGAACCGCCAGAGCTTACTCTATGGAATCGGCGACCAGCAGCTTGAAGTTACCGTCAGCAAGCTTCTCGGCCGTTACAAAGTCGATGTGGAACTCTCCAAACCGAAATTCGCGTTCCGCGAGACGATCCGCAAGAAAGTGGAGGCTCCTGGCCGTTATAAGAAACAGTCCGGCGGACATGGACAGTTCGGTGACGTTAAGATGTCCTTCGAGCCGTCCGGCGATCTTGAGACACCTTATATCTTTGAAGAGAAAGTATTCGGCGGCGCAGTTCCGAAGAACTACTTCCCTGCAGTTGAAAAAGGCGTACAGGAATGCTGTACAAAGGGTCCGTTAGCCGGTTATCCGGTAGTCGGCATCAAGGCAACGCTCCTCGATGGCTCCTACCATCCGGTTGACTCCTCCGAGATGGCATTCAAGATGGCTGCAACCCTGGCCTTCAAGAAGGGCTTTATGGATGCTAACCCGGTTCTCTTAGAACCGATCGCTTCCGTAAAAGTCGTTGTTCCGGATAAGTTTACCGGAGACGTTATGGGTGATTTAAACAGAAGAAGAGGACGTGTTCTCGGAATGAATTCTCTCCATGGCGGAAAGCAGGAGATCGTTGCTGATGTTCCGATGTCCGAGATGTTCGGCTACAACACAGACCTCCGCTCCATGACCGGCGGTATCGGCGTATTTTCCTACGAATTCAGCCGCTATGAGCAGGCTCCTGGCGATGTTCAGAAGAAGGAAGTGGAAGCGAGAACGGCAGGCGGAGAAGTAGAGGCGTAAGCTTTGAAGATCCTCCTGAAAACTGAATAAAAGATGACTGCAGGGATCAGCTGTATGGCTGGTCCCTGTTTTTGCCGAAATTCTGCCATAGTTTTCCTCTGACTTCCATCTGGACAGAAAGAGAGAAAAATGGTATAGTTATAAACTGGTAAGCTTTAAATCAGCCGGATAAAAGAAATAAACTGCAAATCGGATAAAATTTTGCTCTGTGACAAAATACTCCGGCAAAAAATGAGGAATTAGAATGAGAAAATGGTTTTTAATTATGGCCACAGCGGTGGTACTTTGTTCCGCCTGCGGCAAGAAAGACGCTTCAGTGAACGATATGACTCAGGCGGCACAGGCAAGCTCGACGGAAGCGGAGAATCTCTATAAGGAAGGATCCCAGTACGTCGGGGAAGAGGATTACGAGAGTGCCATCGAATCCCTTTTAAAATGTATTGAACTGGATCCGGATTACAGCAAAGCCTATATCCAGCTTTCCAAAGCCTATATTGGAAATGAAGAGTACGATGAAGCTATGGCGATCCTGCAGCAGGGATATGAGAAGACAAAGGATGCGTCCCTGGAAAAAGAACAGGATAACTGTGTCCGCACGATCTGTCAGGTCCTGACAGACAACGAGGATTACGAGACAGCGATCCCGTGGCTTTTAAAACTTCAGGAACTCGATGGCGTCACCGTGGAGAATTCCCTGCAGCTTGCAGAAGCATATTCCATGATGGATGATTATGAAAATGCGGTGTCAGTTCTTCAGAAAGCAGATCAGAATGATGCAAGTATTAAAAATGCCCTGCTGGAAGCAAGAGTTGCCTACGGACAGTATTGCTACGATGAAGGAAAGAACGATCAGGCGATCGAGACTTTAAAGGCTGTGATCGATGAGGCGCCAGACCGGATTGATGCATACTCTATGCTGATCGGCGTATATGTAGATGCAGGAAAAGTAAAAGAGGCGGAGAGCATCGTCCAGAGTGGTCTTGAGCGGTTCGTAAACCAGAATTCTACGGTGACAGATGACCAGCTTGATGAATTTTTAAATTCCGCATCTTCCTATTATCTGGAACTCGAGGATGTGGATGCCTGCCTGAGATTCTGGGAGAAGGCAGTTTCCATGAGACCTGGAAATAAAAGTTATAAAGAAGAACTGGACAGCTACCGTTCCTCCGCTGCAGACGAGTCCTACGCGAAGGCAGATGAACTTCTGGAAGCAGGGGACGTGGAAGGCGCTTCCAAGTACTATAAGCGTGCCTTTGCGCTGGCTCCGTCAAACTATGATGCGGGCGTGATCAGCGGCGGCGACTATACATATTGCCTGAATAAAGATGGTTCCTGGAGACTTGGCTGGTATACAGATGAGACTGGCGGCTCCTACTACTTCAATCCGGCAGCGGGACGTCTCTACGCCAGTGCGGTGACGGGATACCAGCAGCTTGACGGTGCGGGATACTATTTTGAGGATGACGGCAGAATGCTGGTGGATGATACGACTCCGGATGGCCGTTATGCGGATGTGGATGGAAAACTTTTAGACCACAATCCATATGAGGATGAGACCGCTGAAGAGGATGAGACGGATGCTGCCGAGGATGAGACTGAGGCAGATACAGAAGAAGAGACGACAGGAAGCTCTGAGAAGGAATCTGCGGCAGCTTCTGTGAAAGAGACAACAGCCGCAGTTAAGGAAACGGTGAAGGAGACCACAAAGGCAAATCCGCAGCCGACGCAGGCTGCAGCCGTGAACTCAGGAAACCTGAAACTGAATGCCGACACTCTTCAGGAAGCTCATGACAATGGCGGAACAACAACCTACGAGAAGACAGATCTCTTCGACGGATCCACAGGAAAACTGACCATGGGAGATGTCTATAACTGCCTTGCCAAGTACGGAAAGACCGAGTGGGTGTCCCAGAAGCTTCCGTATGAGTTGAAGGTCGGAAACTTAAAGGTATGGATCCTGCCTGGCGATAACTGGAATACAACAGGACTCGTCATTAAAGACGCGTCCCAGTATTTTGAGGTGTTAAAGAAGAAGGCGCTTCCGGATAATGTACAGTTTGCGATCGAATTTGATTCCACCGCGACAGATAAGCTTGACATCAATAAAGTGAGACGTGTGAACGGAAACTAAGATGCTGTAAGAAATAAAAACGGAAATCCCTGCAGAAATGTTGGGATTTCCGTTTTTTAATGGGCTTGTGCGTCTGAAATGTGTTGAAGAAAAAACGCCGCCCGGAATCCATAATGGAAAGCCGGGCGGCGTAAATATTCTCTGAAATTTAAAATTACAGGAGACCCTCATTGTACTTTCTGATGAGATTCTGGATCTTGTCTGTCGGGGACAGGGAGTTTCCAATGGAGACGTCGTGGTTTAAGGAGTTGATGATGGCAGCGATGTACTTGCTCATATCAGCTTCCACATACCATTCCTTTGTAAAGAGTTCCGGGGAACGGTAGTTTAAGTTTGTTGTGACAACGCTGTCGATGTAGCCCTTCTGGTAGAACTCATCGAACTTCTCGAAGCCTGCGGTGAAGAGACCGAAGGTGCAGCATACAACGACCTTCTCGGCCTTGCGCTCCTTTAACTCTTTTGCGGTATCGAGCATGCTCTCGCCGGAGGCGATCATATCGTCAACGACGATAACAGTCTTTCCTTCAACGGAGCTTCCGAGGAACTCGTGGGCAACGATCGGGTTTCTTCCGTTGATGACCTTGGAGTAATCTCTTCTCTTGTAGAACATACCCATATCAACGCCGAGGTTGTTGGCGAGATATACGGCACGGCTCATTGCACCTTCGTCCGGGCTGATGACCATTAAGTGGTCTTTATCGATCTTTAAGGTATTATCATGTTTAAACAGTGCTTTTACGAACTGGTAGGTCGGCATGAAGTTGTCGAGACCGGATAACGGGATCGCGTTCTGTACGCGCGGGTCATGTGCATCAAATGTGATGATGTTGGACACGCCCATGCTTACTAACTCTTCAAGTGCCATTGCGCAGTCTAAAGACTCTCTGTGAGTACGTTTGTGCTGACGGCTCTCGTAAAGGAACGGCATGATAACGTTGATACGGTGTGCGGTGGATGCCGTAGCGCCGATGATTCTCTTGAGATCCTGATAGTGGTCATCCGGGGACATGTGGTTTACATATCCGGACATCTTGTAGGTAAGAGAGTGGTTTGTTACATCGACCATGCAGAAAATATCGGTTCCGCGGACAGATTCGTTTACGATACCCTTTGCTTCACCACTTCCGAAACGCGGGCAGGCGCAGTCGAGAAGATAGGAGTCAACATCGTAGCCACGGTACTGTAAATTTCCCTGGCGGCGAAGTAATTCTTCCGCATCGTTGCGGCGGAAGTTTACGATGTGGTCATTGACTTTCTGCGCAAGATCACGGCAGCTCTCAAGAGCAGCGATCTTAAGCGGTGCAAGCGGCAGACGGTCGTTGAAAACGTACTGATTAGACATGTCAGATAATCCTCCGATTTTTTGTGTTGCGGTCCGGCCTCTGCGGTCGGACTGTCAGATCATATTTTTCGCCTAGATTTCCTTATTTATACGGGAACCTGCAGGCATTCCACGCCGAGTATAACATTTTCAGACATTTTTCGTCAATAGTTTCCCATGAAAATTCGAAGGAAAAAAGAATATCGTTCCTTTACAAATCGGAGGAAGATTGGTATGATTAAGTTTAGAACCATGCAGGAAGGATAAAAGAAGTGAAATATCAGGGACATAGAATTATGGCAGTTGCCCCCGGATCCATTGCGGAAGAGCTGGAACTGGAACCGGGAGATGTACTGCTTACCATAGACGGGGAAGAGCTGGAAGATATCTTCGACTACGACTATATGACGGATGCCGAGAGCTTCGTGATGGTCGTGCGGAAGGCAAACGGAGAAGAGTGGGAACTTGAGATCGAGAGCGGCGGTGAGGATCTGGGACTTACCTTTGAGAATGGACTTATGAGTGACTATAAGTCCTGCTCCAATAAGTGCATCTTCTGCTTTATCGACCAGATGCCGCCGGGAATGCGTGAGACGCTCTACTTTAAGGATGACGACTCCAGACTTTCGTTCCTTCAGGGAAACTACATCACCCTGACAAATATGAAGGATAAGGATATCGAGCGAATCATCCGCTTCCACCTGGCCCCGATCAATATCTCCGTGCAGACTATGAACCCGGAGCTCCGCTGTAAGATGCTCCACAACCGGTTTGCGGGGGAGGCGTTAAAGAAGATCGACCGTCTTTACGAGGCGGGAACGGAGATGAACGGACAGATCGTTCTCTGCAGGGGCGTCAATGATGGAAATGAGCTGGCGTACACCATCGAACAGCTCTCAAAGTACGCGCCGGTGATGCAGAGCGTGTCGGTGGTTCCGGTCGGTCTCTCGAAGTATCGTGAGGGGCTTTACCCGCTGGAACCGTTTACAAAGGAAGATGCCTGCGAGGTAATCGACCTCATCGAAAAATGGCAGAAGATCAACTACGAGCGCCACGGGATCCACTTTATCCATGCAAGTGATGAGTGGTATATCCTGGCGGAGCGCGAGATGCCGGAGGAAGGAAGATACGACGGATATATCCAGCTGGAGAACGGCGTCGGTATGCTGCGGCTGCTGCATGAGGAAGTCATGGATGCCCTGGATGAGAAGACGGACGACGGAAAAGAGGAAGAATTCTCTATCGCCACAGGACGTCTGCCGTATCCGTATCTGGACAAGCTTGTAAAGGAGATCATGAAAGTCTATCCGGGACGAAAGGTCCATATCTACCCGATCCGGAATGATTTCTTCGGCGAGAAGATCACGGTGGCGGGACTGATCACAGGACAGGATCTGATCGCTCAGTTAAAGGACAAGCCTTTGGGCGACAGGCTGATCCTTCCGGCCGTTATGTTTAAGAGCGGCGAGGAAGTTTTCCTGGATGATATCACAAAGACCCAGGCGGAAGATGCTTTACAGATTCCGATAAATATAGTAAAATCAAGCGGATATGACCTTGTGGACGCGATTCTTGACCCGGAGGCGGCGAGAGAACAGACCGCGGAACACGGGGCATACGAGCTTACAATGAAGGATGCCGGTCTCACAGAGGATGGAGAAGTTATCCCTGATTGGGACGGCGAAGTATAGAAATGAGGAAAATATATGAGTAAACCAGTAGTGGCGATCGTCGGCAGACCGAATGTGGGAAAATCCACACTCTTCAACGTCCTTGCCGGCAGCACGATCTCGATCGTAAAAGACACTCCGGGTGTGACAAGAGACCGTATCTATGCGGACTGCACCTGGTTAAACAACAACTTTACCTTAATCGATACAGGCGGAATCGAGCCGGATTCCAAGGATATCATTCTTGCACAGATGCGTGAGCAGGCTCAGATCGCCATCGATACCGCGGACGTTATCATCTTTATCGTGGATGTGCGCCAGGGTCTCGTCGACGCGGACTCCAAGGTTGCGGACATGTTAAGAAAATCCAAGAAACCTGTCGTTCTCGCGGTCAATAAGGTGGACAGCATGGCGAAGTTCGGAAACGATGTATACGAATTCTATAACCTGGGAATCGGTGACCCGGTTCCGGTATCCGCGGCTTCAAGACTTGGCCTCGGCGAGCTTCTCGATGAGGTAGTCAAGTATTTCCGCGAGGATCAGTATGACGACAGTGAGGACGACCGTCCGAGAATCGCCATCGTGGGAAAACCGAACGTCGGAAAATCCTCTATTATCAATAAGCTTCTCGGTGAAAACCGTGTGATCGTATCCAACATCGCCGGAACCACAAGAGACGCTGTCGACACAGAGATCGTGCGAAACGGCACCGAATATATCTTTATCGATACCGCGGGCTTAAGAAGAAAGAGCAAGATCAAAGAGGATATTGAGCGCTACAGTATTATCCGTACTGTGACTGCGGTGGAGCGTGCTGATGTGGTCCTCATGGTCATCGATGCTGTTGAAGGAATCACCGAGCAGGACGCAAAGATCGCCGGTATCGCCCATGACCGCGGAAAAGGCGTGATCGTCGTTGTCAACAAGTGGGATGCCATCGAGAAGAACGACAAGACGATCTATGAGTACACAAGAAAATTAAAAGAGACCCTGTCCTACATGCCGTATGCGGAGTATATCTTCGTGTCCGCCCTGACCGGACAGAGAATGGAAAAGCTCTTCGAGCTCATCGATATGGTCCGCGAGAACCAGACGCTCCGCGTGGCTACCGGTGTATTGAACGAGATCGTGACAGAAGCTGTCGCTATGCAGCAGCCGCCGTCCGACAAGGGCAAACGCTTAAAGATCTACTATGTGACCCAGGTTGCGGTAAAACCGCCGACCTTTGTTATCTTCGTAAACGATAAGGAGTTAATGCATTTCTCCTACACAAGATACTTAGAGAACAAGATCCGTGAGGCCTTCGGCTTCCGCGGAACATCCTTAAAATTCATCATCCGCGAGAGGAAGGAGAAGGATTAAACAATGGGCAGAGTGATTTGTCTTGTTATGGGTTATGTGTTTGGATTATTCCAGACAGGATATCTTTACGGTAAGATGAACCATATCGATATCAGAAACTACGGAAGCGGAAACTCCGGAACGACAAATGCGCTCCGGGTCATGGGAAAAAAAGCGGGGCTCATCGTGTTCGCGGGAGATTTTTTAAAGACGGTGTTCGCCTGCCTTGCGGCGCGGATCATCTTTAAGGGAAGCCCGGACACAGACCTCTATGTGCTCTACGCAGGTCTTGGCGTTGTCCTCGGTCATAACTTCCCGTGTTACTTAAACTTCAAGGGAGGAAAGGGAATTGCCTCCATGGCGGGCATTCTCGTGTCCATGGACTGGCGCGTGACACTTGTTTGTGCAGCACTGTTCCTTGGAGCTGTCATTATTACAAGATATGTCTCCCTTGGTTCTATTCTGGTGGTGATCTCATTCTTTATCCAGATACTGGTCTACGGGGTGCATGGAACATTTACCGTCTCTGCGGATCATCTCATGGAGTTTTATGCCGTTGCCTTCGTCCTGATGGCGATGGCGATCTGGAGACACAAGACGAACATAAAAAGACTTTTATCCGGCACAGAGAACAAGCTCTGGGGCGGAAAGAAAAACTGAATAAGCGCTTAAGCACGAAAATATCAGCCGGTACAGGGCAGTGAGATTAAAGAGAAAAGGAGTTCCTGAACATGGAAAAAATTGGTATTATCGGTTCCGGTACATGGGGAACCGCGATTGCGGTGCTGTTAAGAAACAATGGACATGAGGTCACACTGTGGTCCGCGATCCCGGCGGAGATCGAGGAGATGGCAAAGACCAGGACTCACAAGAATCTTCCGGGAGTGACGTTGCCGGAGGGAATCATCTATACCGCTGACCTTGAGGAAGCGATGAAGGATAAGAACCTTCTCGTGATGGCGGTTCCGTCCGTATTTGTCCGCAGCACGGCGCAGAAGATGAAGCCGTTCTGCAAAGAGGGACAGCTCATTGTGGATGTGGCAAAGGGAATCGAGGAGAATACTCTCGATACAATGACCCAGATCATAAAGGAAGAGCTTCCGATGGCGGAGACAGCTGTTCTTTCCGGACCGAGCCACGCGGAGGAGGTAAGCCGCGGACTTCCGACGCTCTGCGTTGCGGGATCCCGCAAGAAGAACGTTGCAGAGTACGTCCAGTCCACATTTATCAGCCCGGTGTTCCGCGTATACACGAGCCCGGATGTCCTGGGGATCGAGACAGGCGCCGCATTAAAGAACGTCGTTGCCCTGGCAGCGGGAATCGCTGATGGCCTGGGTTACGGGGACAACGCGAAAGCAGCCCTCATCACCCGCGGTATAGCGGAGATCGCGAGACTTGGCATCGCCATGGGCGGAAAATACCAGACATATACCGGACTTTCCGGAATCGGTGACCTGATCGTGACATGTGCCAGCATGCACAGCAGAAACCGCCGCGCCGGTATTCTCATCGGAAAAGGATACACGATGGGAGAGGCAATGAAGGAAGTCCAGATGGTGGTAGAAGGCGTTTATTCCGCGAAGGCTGCGAGAACCCTTGCGAAGAAATACAATGTTTCCATGCCGATCGTTGAAGAGGTAAACCGGGTCCTGTTTGAAGGAAAACCTGCAAAAGAGGCGGTGGCCGATCTGATGCTCCGCGACAAGCGCATCGAGCACAGCGATCTTCCGTGGGAATAGAAGTCAGAACATAATCATGCAGCGCCTGCGCTTTTCCGTACTGCGGCGTAAGAAAAGGCTCTGCCGGTATAAAATGTCCCCCTCGCGCATACACTGCAACAGTATATGCGAGGGGGTATTTTTATGGATCATTTCCATGTATACAAGGATATCGAGGCGAGGACGGGCGGAGAGATCTATGTGGGTGTTGTGGGGCCTGTGCGCACCGGAAAATCCACATTTATCAAGCGGTTTATGGAGCTTCTTGTGCTCCCGAACCTCCCGGACGGGCAGAAAAAGACCCAGACCAGGGATGAGCTTCCCCAGAGTGCCGCGGGGAAGACGATCATGACCACGGAGCCGAAGTTTATCCCGAAGGAGGCGGCGGAGCTGGAGCTTGCGGAGGGGATCCGGGCGAAGGTGCGGCTCATCGACTGTGTGGGATTTATGGTGGAAGGTGCTGCGGGACATACGGAAAACGGGGAGGAACGTCTCGTGAAGACACCCTGGTACGACTACGAGATCCCGTTCACCCAGGCGGCGGAGATCGGCACGAGAAAGGTGATCCGGGACCATTCCACCATCGGGATCGTCGTGACCTGCGACGGCAGCTTCGGGGAACTTTCCAGGGATGATTTTAAGGAGGCGGAGGAGCAGACGATCTCGGAGCTAAAGGAGATCGGAAAGCCGTTCCTGATCCTGTTAAACTCCACAAGACCCTATGCGGCGGAGACGAAAGCCCTGGCGTTAAAGATGGAAAACCAGTACGGGGTCCCGGTACGGGCGGCAAACTGTGAGCAGCTAAAGCGAGAAGACATCGAGGAGATATTGGGCACCGTGCTCCTGGAGTTCCCGGTGACAGAGCTCGACTTTGAGATCCCGAAATGGGTGGAGATCCTGCCGGATGATCATGCGTTAAAGGCAGGTATGATCATGGAGGCGGGAAAACTCCTGAAGACATCTGTCCAGATGAAGGACGTGCCGAAGGAGGCTGTGCCGGAAACAGATCAGGCGGTAAAAAAATTGATTGCGGATGAGTTGGATCTTGCGAGCGGCCGGGTGACGATCCGGGTCCTGGTGGATGAGGCGGCATACTTTGAGGTCTTAAGCGATATTTCTGGCCTGCCGGTGCGGGATGAGTACAGCCTGTTTAAAATCTTAAAGGAATCTGCCGAGATGCAGGGAGAGTATGAGAAGGTGAGAAACGCCCTGGCGGAGGTGCGCCAGAAGGGCTACGGAATCGTCCTGCCAGATAAGACGGAGATCTCCTTAGATGAGCCGGAGCTGATCCGTCATGGCAGCAAGTACGGTGTGAAGATCCATGCCCAGGCGCCATCCATCAATCTCATAAAGGCCAGGATCGAGACGGAGATCGCGCCGATTGTTGGGAACGAGCAGCAGGCGAAGGACCTGATCGCGTACATAAAGGATGGGGAAGCGACGGAGGAAGGTGTCTGGGATACGAATATCTTCGGAAAGTCCGTGGAACAGATCGTTGAGGACGGCATGCAGGCAAAGATCTCCCAGATGACGGAGGACTGCCAGATGAAACTTCAGGATACGCTGCAGAAAATTATTAATGACAGTAATGGCGGAATGATTTGCATAATTATCTGAAACTTGCTATAATAGATGCAAATAATACAGCTGATTTGCAAAAATGAAGATTTTCATCGAATTTTGCAAAACGATGCTGAAATTACAGTATTTGCGGCAGAAACCTGAAGGATAAAATCCGCGGTGAACGTGAAAAGGGTTGCGGACACTGCACGGTTGGGAAAAATGAATATTTCTGGATATCGACCACAGGAATAGGATGTTTGCATGAGTTTCCGGATTTCGCCGCGAAAGGAGGAGTTCCATGAAACTGACATTTATCGGTGCGGATCATGAAGTGACTGGAAGCTGCCATTATCTGAATGCGGCGGGAAAGAACATTCTTGTTGATTACGGTATGGAACAGGGCGGAAACGTCTATGAGAACGCGGAGCTTCCAATCCCGTTCTCCGATGTGGACTACATCTTTATCACCCACGCCCACATCGATCACACAGGCCTGCTTCCACTGATCTATGCGAAGGGCTTTAAGGGGCAGATATTCGCCACACAGGCCACCTGCGATCTCTGCAACATTATGTTGAAAGACAGTGCCCACATCCAGGAAATGGAGGCTGAGTGGAAGAACAGAAAGGCAAGACGTGCCGGAAACCCGGAGGTCCAGGCCCTCTACACAGTAAACGACGCGGAAGGCGTTTTAAAGCATTTCGTGCCGTGCCATTATGGTGATATTCTGACGATCTGCGACGGATTGAAAGTGCGGTTCACGGATGTGGGACATCTGCTTGGATCCGCGTCCATTGAAGTCTGGATCGATGAGGACGGCGTGCAGAAGAAGATCGTTTTCTCCGGCGATATCGGAAACAAAAACAAACCTCTGATCAAGGATCCGCAGTACACGGATGAGGCCGACTATGTGGTAATGGAGTGTACCTACGGTGACCGTTCCCATGACCGGACCCACGAGCATATCGAGGAGTTCGCGAGGATCATCCAGAGGACTCTGGACCGTCACGGAAACGTCGTGATCCCGGCCTTTGCGGTGGGCAGGACCCAGGAGATCCTCTACTTTATCCGTAAGATCAAGGAAGAGGGTCTTGTCACCGGACATGACGGATTCCCGGTCTATGTGGACAGCCCGCTGGCCGTCGAGGCGACCCATGTATTCAATAAGAACATTTCCGAGTGCTTTGACGAGGAGGCGATGGATCTTGTGAACAGGGGGATCAACCCGATCGCGTTCCCGGGATTAAATCTTTCCGTCAGCAGCGACGATTCCAAGGCGATCAACTTCGATTCCGAGCCGAAGGTCATTATCTCCGCGGCAGGTATGTGTGATGCCGGACGAATCCGCCACCACTTAAAACATAACCTCTGGAGACAGGAGTGTACGATCGTATTTGCCGGATACCAGGCGGTCGGAACACTTGGACGGAGCCTCATTGATGGCGCGGAGGTCGTAAAACTCTTCGGTGAGACCATCGATGTGGAAGCGGAGATCGTGCGCTTGGACGGACTTTCCGGTCATGCGGACAGGGAAGGACTTCTCACCTGGATCAACGCCTTTAAGAAGAAGCCGGACCGTGTGTTTATGGTACACGGAGACGATCTCGTATGCACGAAGTTCGCGAATCTCCTGCGTTCGGACTACGACCTTGTGGCGGACGCACCGTTCTCAGGGTCAGAGTTTGACCTTGCCGCGGGTGCGTGGCTTAAACAGACTGTCGGCATCCCGATCCAGAAGGAGACAGCGAGACAGAAGGAGAATAAGTCCATCTTTGCTCTTCTTGTGGCTGCGGGCGAGCGCCTGATGCGGATCATCCAGAAGAACCGCGACTGCGCGAACAAGGATATCAAGAAATTTACGGCAGAGGTCAACGCGCTCTGCGAGAAGTGGGATCTGTAACTGCGGCTTGAGCCGTCTGAATCCCGGAATCATATAAAATAAGACATCTGAGAGGAATTACAAAATAGGCATGAAAGTAACACTTTATACGGACGGAGCGGCCCGCGGAAATCCAGACGGGCCGGGCGGATACGGAGCGGTGCTCCAGTTTATTGATAAAAATGGGACTCTCCACGAGAAGGAATTGTCCGCGGGATATGTGCGGACAACCAATAACCGGATGGAACTTATGGCAGCGATCGTGGGACTTGAGGCGTTAAACCGGTCCTGCGAGGTAGACCTTTATTCCGATTCGAAATATCTCGTGGACGCCTTCAACCAGAAATGGATCGACGGCTGGGTTAAGCACAACTGGGTCCGCCCGAAGACGGGACCGGTAAAAAATTCGGATCTCTGGAAACGGCTGCTCGCCGCGATGAACCCGCATAAAGTGACGTTCCACTGGGTCAAGGGCCATGACGGCCATCCCGGAAACGAGCGCTGTGACCGCCTGGCCACCAGCGCTGCGGATGGTGGGGATCTGTTGGTGGATACGGGGCTTAGTAATTAAAAAGATCATTAAATGTCTATGCATCCTTGCGTGCGAGCGCGCAGTCTGCATATCCCCTTGATGACGATTTTTTACAAAAGTCTTACAATGTATTACTAATTTGCGTTTTTTGTTCACAAAGATCTCGCGATATGGTATCTTTTTAGTAGAACAAAAGTTACCTGAAAAATCGAGAGGGCACATATGAGCAGACGCAGAATATGGTTGATAATTATTGGAATCCTGATGGCCGGGGTATCCGCCACATGGGAAATGGAAAAATTTGTTTCTTCCCATGGGGTGAATACCGCGGCTGTCGTCGGTTTCGAGGCGGATGCCATGCTGCCGGATGCGGGAAATTCCGGGAATCCCTATATGACAGAGAATCGGATGAAGGTGGCAGAAAATACCCCGGCAGCCCAGAATGCGCCAGCTCCGGCGGGCGGCCCTGCCGATAACGGGATCGCCCTGTACCATGCGGATGCAAAAGGCAGCCGGAGACCGGAAGATGGGGGAGAAGCTTCTGATAATGAGACAAGGATGAAAGGATCTGCGACGAAAGAAAACGCAGAGGCAGAAGCTCCCGATGCGGAGGTCAGCGACCGCTCACTGGCGGATAATGATCAGCCAGCGGTGATCGGAGGCGCAGACGAGGCGGCGGCAGGGATATCGGTGGAAGAGACGGTCAAGTCCCCGCTGGAACCGGACAGCACAGCATCGGAAAATGCGGGGGAGGCAAAACTTGAGATCGAATACACGCGTTCTGATCTGGAGGAGCGCCTTGAGGCGGTTAGAACCGAGGCGGAAAAGTATCAGGATGACCAGACGATGAGCCAGACCTCCCGGTATGCGGCGGCGGAATATGTGAGAAATCTCTGGGATCGCGAGCTGAACCTGATTTATTCAAGCATCCATAAAGAGATGGACGAGAGTGCAGCGGAAGCGCTCCGCCGGGAAGAAGTGGAGTGGATCCGAAAGCGCGACCTGGCGGCGGATAAAGCCAGTGCGAAGTCAAACAGCACACCATCCCAGAGCATCGAGTATGTCCGCACATCAGCGAGCGTGACGATGAACCGATGCTATGAACTGCTGGAAAATTATGGGGATTACCTGGAGCCTGAGGAAAATTAAAAGACGACACATCGGCGCATTTGAATCACTTAAAAATTCAGATGCGCCGGTTTCGCTTATGAAGGAAGTGACAGAAAAGCCGTTTGACGGCAGAAAAGGTCCACCAGAATGCCACGGAACAGAAAAAACATCTTGCCAACAGAACGAGAAACGATTATAGTATAAGTTATGAGAATCTGCGCAGAGGACCGGCGTACCGGCTTTATGGGCAGATCCCGAAAAAATAATATAATAGAAACTGTACAAATGTGTCATTTTAAACACAGGCGTCTGAATTTTAGACAGCCGGAAAAGGAGGCGTTTTTATGTCCGCATTTTTCGCATCATTTATTTCAACAGCTTTAGAGGCTGTGATTCTGGCCGCAGTTGCCCTGGCGGGTATCGTTCTGGGTAAGAAATTCAGAGATAAAAAAAGTACACAACAGTAACCAGGAGGCAGTACCATGCAGAAATATGGTGTAAACGAACTGAGGAGAATGTTCCTTGAATTCTTCGAGAGCAAGGAACATCTTGCGATGAAGAGTTTCTCCCTCGTTCCGCACAACGATAACAGCTTACTTTTGATCAACTCCGGTATGGCACCGTTAAAGCCGTACTTCACAGGCCAGGAGATCCCGCCGAGACGCAGAGTCACCACATGCCAGAAATGTATCCGTACCGGCGATATCGAAAATATCGGTAAGACAGCCCGCCACGGCACATTCTTCGAAATGTTGGGAAACTTCTCCTTCGGCGATTACTTCAAGACAGAAGCGATCCACTGGGCATGGGAGTTCCTGACCGAATGCGTAGGAATTCCGGCAGACCGTCTCTATCCGTCTGTTTACCTTGACGATGATGAGGCTTTCCGAATCTGGAACGAGGAGATCGGTATCCCGAAAGAGAGAATCTACCGTTTTGGCAAGGAAGACAACTTCTGGGAGCATGGCGCTGGTCCGTGCGGTCCGTGTTCTGAGATCTACTATGACCGCGGAGAGAAGTATGGTACAGGCCCGGAGGACGTTATGGGCGGCGAGGGAGACCGTTTCATGGAAGTATGGAATGTCGTATTCTCCCAGTTCAACAATGACGGACACGGAAATTACACCGATCTGATCCAGAAGAACATCGATACAGGTATGGGACTCGAGAGACTGGCTGTTGTCTGCCAGGATGTGGCATCCCTTTTCGATGTAGATACAAACCGCGCCCTGATGGACGAGGTAGGCGCTCTTGCACACTGCAGATACGAGGAGGACGACAAGAAGGATGTTTCTCTCCGTATCATCGCTGACCACGTAAAGAGCTGCACATTTATGGCATCCGACGGAATCATGCCGTCCAACGAGGGCAGAGGTTATGTATTCCGCAGACTTTTAAGAAGAGCAGCACGTCACGGACGTATCCTCGGCATCGAGGGAAGCTTCATGACAAAGCTTGCACAGGTCGTTATCGATCTCTCCAAGGATGGTTATCCGGAGTTAGAGGAGAAGAAAGATATGATCCTCCGCGTGATCGACCAGGAGGAAGAGCGTTTTGCCAACACCATCGACAAAGGTCTTGAGATCCTTGCTGATCTTGAAAAAGATATGGAAGCAAAGGGAACAAAGGTCCTTGCCGGTGAGGATGCGTTCAAGCTCTACGATACTTACGGATTCCCGATCGACTTAACAAAGGAGATCCTCGACGATAAGGGACTCACTGTCGATGAAGAAGGTTTCCACAAGGCAATGCAGGTTCAGAGAGAGACTGCGAGAAGTGCCAGAAAGACCACAAACTACATGGGACGCGACGATATCTACCAGAAACTCGATGCATCCTTAACATCCGCTTTCACAGGATATGACAAGCTTGAGGATGAGTCCAAGGTGACAGCTCTCGTGAGACTTGCCGCTGATGAAGAAGGCGAGGATGAGATCGCAGACGCAGTGACAGACGGTGAGAAAGCATGCGTTATCACATCTGAAACTCCATTCTACGGAACCATGGGCGGTCAGGTCGGTGACCGCGGCGTGATCGAGAGCGCGAACGGCAAGTTCGAGGTAGAGGATACGATCCACCTTCAGGGCGGAAAGATCGGTCATATCGGACATATGGTAAGCGGTATGTTCCAGACAGGTGAGATGGTAACTCTTAAGGTAGATGAGGAGAACCGTTCCCTGATCGGAAGAAACCACAGTGCGACCCACCTTCTCCACAAGGCATTAAGAACCGTACTCGGCACGCACGTTGAGCAGGCTGGTTCCCTTGTAACAAGAGACAGACTCCGTTTTGACTTCACTCACTTCTCCGCAATGAGCCAGGATGAGATCAAGGAAGTTGAGGCTATTGTAAATAAAGAGATCCGCGCGGCACTTCCGGTCGTTACAGATGTTATGAGTCTGGAGGACGCAAAGAAGACAGGCGCGATGGCGCTCTTCGGAGAGAAATACGGCGATAAGGTTCGTGTCGTAAGAATGGGAGACTTCTCCACAGAGCTCTGCGGCGGTACCCACGTTAAGAACACCTCCGAGATCAGCTGTTTCAAGATCCTTTCCGAGGCTGGTGTAGCAGCAGGTGTAAGACGTATCGAGGCACTCACCTCCGACGGCCTGATCCGCCACTATGAGAACGTGGAAGAGGAGCTTCATGCGGCAGCAACTGCAGCGAAATCTACTCCGGCTGATTTAAAGACAAAGATCGAGTCCATGATGGAGGAGATCAAGACACTCCACTCCGAGAACGAGAAGTTAAAGAGCAAGCTTGCAAAAGAGGCAATGGGCGATGTAATGGATCAGGTTCAGGAAGTGAAGGGCGTGAAAGTCCTCGCAGTCCGCGCAGACGGCGTTGACATGAACGGCTTAAGAAACTTAGGCGATCAGTTAAAGGAGAAGCTCGGAGAAGGCGTTGTTGTGATCGCATCCGTTCTTGACGGCAAGGTAAATCTTATGGCTGCTGTGACAGACGAGGCCCAGAAAAAGGGCGCTCACGCAGGCAACCTCATCAAGGCCATCGCAGGTCTTGTAGGTGGCGGCGGCGGCGGACGTCCGAACATGGCGCAGGCCGGCGGTAAGAATCCGGAAGGCGTTGCGGACGCACTCGCAAAGGTTGCGGAAGTCGTTTCTGAGCAGGTAAAATAAGTTAAGAATTAAGGCTGTTTCAAGCCTTTTTGATGCCGGGCTGTGTAAGGTTGCCCGGCATCAAAAATAAATTTGAAAAAAATGCATTTTTCTAGTAAAAATAGGTTGACGAATGTGTAATTTATGATATAATCATACCAGTGCTAAAAAATACCCAAACAGTTGTATTATGCACAATTACACAACTGGAGGGAGGTTAGGTGTGAGCTATGTCAAACGTAATCGTT
>Ga0129311_1001254_pt1 | contig 18418 bp, 17 predicted proteins | sample Go1ome_FD_94435 | JGI IMG/M metagenome (GOLD analysis project Ga0129311, IMG submission 94435) | Western lowland gorrila individual fecal microbial communities from Wisconsin, USA - Go1022B metagenome | ecosystem: Host-associated > Mammals > Digestive system > Large intestine > Fecal | place... | reverse complement strand
TCAAGGCTGTTACAGGTAAGCCTGTGTATTATGCAGGGATGGGAGAGAAGCTCTCCGATCTTCAGGAGTTTTATCCGGATCGTATGGCTTCACGAATCATCGGTATGGGTGATGTGCTTTCTCTTATCGAGAAGGCTGAGCAGACTGCCGATATCGAGGAGCAGAAGAAGGTAAGCGAGAATCTGCGCAAGGGACAGTTTACCTATGACGATTTCCTTACTCAGATGAATCAGATGAAGAAGATGGGCGGTCTTGCTTCCATCATGTCAATGCTTCCGGGTATGAAGGGCTTTGACGCAAGCTCGGTAGATCAGAAGCAGTTCGATAAGATCGAGGCCATTATCCTCAGTATGACAAAGAAGGAACGTGCCAATCCAAAGCTTATGAGTCCTTCAAGAAAACGTCGTATAGCCAGTGGTGCCGGAGTTGATATAGCCGAGGTCAACCGTATGGTCAAGCAGTTTGAACAGATGCAGAAGCTTATGAAGCAGATGAACGGAATGCGTAAGCACGGCAATCTGGGTAATTTATTCGGTAAGAATATGTTCCGCGGCGGCGGGATGTTCTAAAATATAATATTAATAATCATTTTTAAGGAGAATTAAAATGTCAGTAAAGATCAGATTAAGAAGACTCGGAGCAAAGAAGAAGCCTTTCTACAGAGTAGTAGTTGCAGATTCAAGAGCACCACGTAACGGAAGATTCATCGAGGAGATCGGTTACTATGATCCTAATCAGGCAGAGAGCGTAGTTAAGATCGATGCAGAGGCTGCTAAGAAGTGGCTTGCAAACGGTGCTACTCCGACAGCTACATGTGATAAGCTTCTCAAGATTGCAGGTATTTCAAAGTAATTAATTCCGGCAATCAAAGAGGTGGCTATGAAAGAGGTTTTAGAGGCTATTGCAAAGTCTCTTGTCGATAACAAGGAGGAGGTTGCCGTCACCGAAGAACGTAAAAATGACGTGATCATCCTCAACCTCAAGGTAGCCCAGTCAGACATGGGCAAGGTTATCGGTAAGTCAGGCAGGGTAGCAAAGGCTATCAGACAGGTGCTCAATGCAGCTGCTTCACGCGATAAGCTTAAGGTAATAGTTGATATCGGATAATTTCCGAGCAATTTAAGAATACGGATGCAGATTTTATGACAACAGATCTCAGAGTAGGAGTTATTATAAAACCGCATGGAATTAAAGGAGAGGTTAAGGTCTATCCGACCACAGACTCTCCTTTGCGTTTTAATGAAATAACTCATGTAAATATCATACAGCAGGGCAGAGCCATAGGCGATGTCAAGGTCGCAGGAGTAAAGTTCTTTAAGGATATAGTTATACTTAAGCTCAAGGGCTACAATGACATCAATGAGGTAGAGGCTTTAAAAGGTGCTGAGCTCTATATACCGAGAGAAGAAGGTGCGGAGCTTGAGGACGGAGAGTACTACATTGCCGATATCATAGGTATGGAGGTCATTACCGACGACGGAGTAAGACTCGGCACAGTCAAGGATGTTATGGAGACCGGAGCCAATGACGTATATGTTGTTGAGCGTGAAGGCGGTAAGGAATTACTGCTCCCGGCAATCAAGCAGTGCATACTCGATACCGATATCGATGAAAATGTGATGACCGTACATCTTATGGACGGACTTCTGGAGCTCTAAGCCATGGATTTTTATGTAATGACGCTCTTTCCGGAGATGATAGACTCGAGCATATCTCACAGCATAACAGGCAGAGCCATCAACAAGGGTCTTATCAATGTAAAAGCCGTGGATATACGTGAATATACAACGGAGAAGCACGGCAAGACCGATGATTATCCTTACGGAGGCGGCGCAGGCATGGTTATGCAGGTGCAGCCTGTTTATGATTGCTATAAGGCTGTTTGCTCCATGATCGATGAGGAAAGAGAAAAACGACCGCGCGTGCTCTATATGTCACCGCAGGGCAGACGCTTTGATCAGGCTTTTGCCAGGGAATTGGCAAAGGAAGACGAGCTTGTATTTTTATGCGGTCACTATGAAGGTATAGATGAGCGAGCGCTGGAGCTGCTTCAGGTTGAGGAAGTATCGCTCGGTGACTTTATATTGACAGGCGGAGAGCTTCCTGCGGCCACCATGATAGATTGTATATCGAGACTTATTCCTGGAGTGCTGGGAAGCAGCGATTCGGCAGAGATCGAGTCCTTCCATGATAATCTGCTTGAGTATCCGCAGTATTCGCGTCCCGAGGAATATATGGGACTCAAGGTGCCGGATATACTTTTATCGGGGCACCATGCAAATGTAGACAAATGGCGCAGAGAGCAGTCAATAATCAGAACTCTCGATAAGCGTCCCGACCTTCTTGAAGAGGCGGTATTAGATAAGAAAGAACAAAAATTCCTGAGGAAGCTTTTGGAAGAAAGAAAAGATACAACCCAGGATACAAATGAATAACAGTAGTCGAGAATGATTCCGGCAGTAAGGATAGAAATTAATGACAGAGCTTACAATAGAAGCATTTGAAAGAGCCTGCGAGGCGGTTAACAAGGTTACACTTAACACAGACCTGATCTTGTCTGATTATTACAGCGAACGTACAGGGGCAAAGGTTTATCTCAAGCCTGAAAATATGCAGCGTACCGGAGCATATAAGGTAAGGGGCGCATACTATAAGATAAGTACACTTTCTGATGAAGAGAGAGAAAAGGGACTTATTACGGCTTCGGCAGGAAATCATGCACAGGGTGTTGCATATGCAGCAAAGAGATACGGCTGCAAGGCTGTTATAGTTATGCCTACGACCACTCCGCTTATCAAGGTCAACAGAACCAAGGCATTAGGTGCAGAGGTTGTACTGTTCGGAGATGTTTATGACGAGGCCTGTGAACATGCACTTTCTCTTGCAAAGGAGCACGGATATACGTTTATTCATCCTTTCGACGATCCTGCCGTAGCTACAGGACAGGGTACTATAGCTATGGAGATATACAAGGAGCTTCCGCTTGTAGATATTATACTTGTTCCGGTCGGAGGAGGCGGACTTGCAACAGGTGTTTCGACACTTGCCAAGCTTCTTAACCCGCGTATACAGGTAATAGGAGTAGAGCCTGAGGGTGCAGCCTGCCTCAGTGCTTCACTTAAGAACGGCAAGGTGACAACACTTCCTTCGGTTAATACCATTGCGGACGGTACCGCAGTCAAGACACCCGGAAGCGTTGTATTCCCTTATCTTCAGAAGAATCTTGATTCAGTAGTTACTGTTCCGGATGAAGAGCTTGTTGCAGCCTTCCTTGATATGGTAGAAAACCATAAGATGATAGTTGAGAACTCAGGTCTCCTTACGGCAGCTGCTCTCAGTCATATCGACTGCAAGGATAAGAAGGTGGTATGCGTACTTTCCGGCGGAAATATGGATGTCATCACTATGAGTACGGTTGTAAAGCAGGGACTTGTGCTCAGAGAACGTATATTCACCGTATCTGTTCTGCTTCCGGATAAGCCGGGCGAGCTTAACAGAGTATCGGGAGTTATTGCCAAAGCAAACGGTAATGTAATCAAGCTTGAACACAATCAGTTTGTATCCATCAACAGAAATGCCGCTGTTGAGCTGACTATCACTCTTGAGGCCTTCGGACATGAGCACAGAGATCAGATACTCAAGGCTCTCAGGTCTGCCGGATACGATCCGAGGATAACAAGAACTAATTTTTGAGGTATATAAATGCAGTATTACGGAGATGTATACAGACCGCCGAGTGAGGCGGCAAGCCTGATCATACAGGTCACACTTGGATGCAGTCATAATACCTGTGCTTTCTGCACAATGTATAAGGAAAAGAGATTTTATAACAGACCGACAGAGGATGTGCTTAAGGACCTCAGAGAAGTTGCGGCAAGCAGCTATGGCAGGAGAGTTAAGCGTATCTTCCTTGCTGACGGAGATGCACTGATACGTAAGACAGACGATCTTGTTATCATACTTGATGAGATCGCAAAGCTCTATCCGTCGGTAGAGAGAGTTACTTCCTATGCTTCACCGGGAAGTCTGCTTATAAAGAAGCCGGAGGAGCTTAAAACACTCAGAGAGCACGGACTCAGTATGGTTTATCTCGGACTTGAGTCCGGAAGTGACGAAGTGCTTAAGCTGATGACAAAGGGCTTTACCTCGGCACAGATAGTTGAGGGCGGACTTAAGGCAAAGGCAGCAGGTATGCAGCTTTCTGTTACTGCCATAGCAGGACTCGGAGGCAAGGCGTTAAGCCGCAGCCATGCCGAGGATACAGCCAAGGCTCTGTCTGCAATGAATCCGGAATATGTGGGAGTACTTACGCTTGAGGTTCACGAAGATACTCCGCTTGAGGAGATGGTCAACTCCGGCAAGTTCAGTCTGCTTGACTCAACAGAGGTTCTGAAAGAGACTAAGGATATGATAAGCATGATGGATTGTCCGGGCTGTGTGTTCCGTATGAATCACGCTTCAAATTATCTTTCTTTAAGAGGAACACTTAATGAGGATAAGGCAGCTTTGATGCATCAGATAGATCAGGCGCTTTCGGGCAATATAGGACTTCGTCCGGAGTGGGCAAGAGGCTTCTGATAAAAATTTATATAAATCGGGCTGATATGTATCAGGCATGTGTTATAATCATGTCTGATACTTTTTTTATATAAAAAAACACAGGAGGATATGGCAATGAACATAGTTTGTCTCGATATGGAAGGTGTATTGGTTCCTGAGATATGGATCGCATTTGCAGAGAGCACAGGTATTCCGGAGCTTCGCAGAACGACTAGAGATGAACCTGATTATGATAAACTTATGAAATACCGTCTCGATATACTTAAGGAGCATGGTCTCGGTCTTAAGGAGATACAGGAGGTTATCGCAGGAATAGATCCTATGCCGGGAGCCAAGGAATTCCTTGATAAACTCAGAGCCAATGTTCAGGTGCTTATCTTAAGCGATACATTTGAGCAGTTTGCAATGCCTCTTATGAAGAAACTTGGATATCCTACAATATTCTGCAATACCCTGGAGGTGGCTCCGGACGGAGAGATAACAGGATATAAGATGAGAGTCGAGAAGTCCAAGCTTACAACTGTTAAGGCTCTTCAGTCTATAGGCTATGAGACTATCGCAAGCGGAGACAGCTTTAACGATCTCGGAATGATAGATGCTTCCAAGGCAGGCTTCCTGTTTAAGTCAACCGATAAGATCAAGGCAGACCGTTCGGATCTTAAAGCTTTTGAGGAGTATGACGATCTCTATGCCGCAATCATGGACGCCTGCGCGAAATGATGCCAGAGACATTTAAAACGAGACGCATAGTTTATCTAAGCTGTCTCGGTCTTGATATCTATATGCTTGCAAGTATTGCGGCACAATTATCGATGGCTACGGCAAGCACTTTTCTGATCTCGGTCACAGAGGCTGTGAATGACAGTCTTGCGTCCCTTGACGGATTGATAATGCTTGCCGCGGTTTCACTCGGTCTTGTACTAATGATACTTTTTGCCTGTGATCAGCAGGAAAAGGGATATTTGTTTGAAGGAACCACCGTAAAGAAGGCGTTTTTCGAGAAAAACGAAAGCTGCGGTATAACAAATATAATATCTTTTGCCGCGATACTGTTGGTATTGCAGTTGATCTCCATGATAGTTTTATCCGTAGTGGAGCTGATACTTAATTTGTCAGGATATACGATATCTCAGAGCCCGGCCATGAATGCCGATTATACACAGAGCTTTTCGTTAATGCTGTATGCAATGCTTGCAGGGCCGATCATTGAGGAACTGGTCTTCAGAGGCTTTTTGCTGAAGGCACTTAAGCCCTGCGGAAGAAGCTTTGCGATATTTGTATCGGCTTTGATGTTCAGTCTGATGCATGCCGATGTTCAGCAGTTATTCTTCACTTTTTGTGCAGGCCTTTTATTCGCCTATGTTGCTATGAGATATTCTATAAAGATATCCATGGTTTTGCATATCATCAACAATGCCTTGTTCAGTGAACTGCTAATGTTTATGCAGGAGGTACTGTCGGATGAATTGTTTGTGTTCATAATGATACTTTTGTTTGTATTAAGCATAATTATCACAATTTTTTATCTACTGAGACATAAGTATGAAATATCCGAATATCTGAGAGAGAGCAGGACTTCGACGGGTGCATATAAGGCACTGTTTAACAGATGGTTTATTGCATTTGCGGCATTTTCAGTTGCTGAGACATTTATGACTGTCTCAGTAATATAGCGACGGAAACATTGGATTTTGAGTGTTGAATAGTTAACAGTGTAACAAACGATGTGATGCGTCAGCACTTTATTGCAGAAATGTGCAGAGATGCATTTTTTTCTTGATATTAACAGTTTTGCATTATATATTATTATATATTGCAAAATTGTTTTTTCATTTTTGCTGTAAACTTTGGTAAATGTGCCGATAGGCGCATTTGTTTTTCTGTTCTAAACGGCGTGAGCAATGCTTAATTAAATCAGGGAGAATGCTTATAAATGCCTTATGAACGGATGATTTATTTACATGCTTTTGCATATTTAGGAGGGTACGATGTACAAGATAGTCAGCAGACGATCACTCAGACCTACACTGACGATGATCGAGGTTGAGGCTCCGCTTGTAGCTGCCAAGGCTAAGCCGGGACAGTTTATTATCCTTAGAGTAGATGAGGAAGGCGAGAGAATACCGCTTACAGTCTCACATTGTGATCTGGAAAAGGGAACAGTCAGAGTTATTTTCCAGGTGGTGGGAGCTACAACGGTCAAGCTTAATAATGTTCCTGAGGGCGGATATATACAGGACTTTGTCGGACCGCTCGGCAATGCCACAGAGACAGACGGCATCAAGAAGGTATGTATAGTCGGCGGAGGAGTCGGCTGTGCTATCGCTTTGCCGGTTGCCGAAGAGTTCCACAGACTCGGTGCAGAGGTTACCTCAATAGCAGGCTTCAGAAACAAGGATCTGGTTATCCTTGAGGATGAATTCAAGGCCTGTTCGGACAGACTCTTCATTATGACCGATGACGGATCATACGGAAGAGAGGGTAATGTTACGGTTCCGCTTAAGGAGATACTTTCTTCCGGTGAGAAGTTTGACATGATCATAGTTACAGGACCACTTGTAATGATGAAGTTCACCGTACTTACCGCCAAGGAGTTTGATGCTCCGATCACAGCCTCAATGGCTCCGATAATGATCGACGGTACAGGTATGTGCGGCGGCTGCCGTCTCATCCTTCACAAGGACGGCAAGGACGTAACGGCATTTGCCTGCGTTGACGGACCTGACTTTAACGGTTATGAGATAGATTTCGATAATGCTATCTCAAGAAGCCGTATGTACAACGAATATGAGAGACATGCATATGATGAGGCATGTAACCTCTTTAAGAATGCCTAAGGAGGAGCGATATGGAACCTAAAAAACATGAGATGCCTTCACAGGCACCTGAGGTAAGAGCTCACAATTTCAAGGAGGTAGCACTCGGATATACTGCGGAGATCGCTGTTGAGGAGGCAAAGAGATGCCTTAACTGCAAGAATCAGCCTTGTGTTGATGTATGTCCCGTAAATATCAGCATTCCGGAGTTTATCTCACATATCAAGGAGGGCGATTTCGAAGCCGCTTATCAGGTTATCACCAGAACCTCATCACTTCCGGCTGTTTGCGGCCGAGTATGTCCGCAGGAGAAGCAGTGTGAGAGTAAGTGTACCATGGGCATCAAGTTTGAGCCTGTAGGAATCGGACGTCTTGAGAGATTTGTCGCAGACTATCATAATGAAAACTATAAGGGAGAGCCTGTAAGACCTGCATCCAACGGTCACAGAGTTGCTGTCGTGGGTTCGGGTCCGTCCGGACTTACCTGTGCCGGAGACCTTGCAAAGAAGGGCTATGAGGTTACAGTATACGAGGCTTTGCATAAGGCAGGCGGCGTGCTTATCTACGGTATCCCTGAGTTCCGTCTTCCAAAGTCTATAGTTGCCAAGGAGATAGACGGACTTAAGGCACTCGGAGTTGATTTTGAGACCAATGTTGTTATAGGTAAGACACTTACCATAGATGAGCTCTTTGAGAGAGGCTTTGAGGCTGTATTCGTAGGTTCAGGTGCGGGACTTCCTAACTTCCTCGGAATACCGGGAGAGTCGCTTAAGGGAGTTTATTCGGCTAACGAGTTCCTCACACGAAGCAACCTTATGAAGGCTTATCTCGACGACCCGACAACACCTATCATGAAGGGTGGAAATGTTGCTGTAGTAGGTGCCGGAAACGTTGCCATGGATGCTGCGAGAACAGCATTGAGACTCGGAGCTGAAAATGTATATATCGTATACCGTCGTTCCATGGAAGAGCTTCCTGCACGTAAGGAAGAGGTTGAGCATGCTATGGAGGAAGGAATTCAGTTCAAGCTTCTCAACAATCCGGTAGAGATATTAAGCTACGAGAATCCTGACGATAAAAAGGATCCTAAGAACGGTTCTATCAGAGCTATCAAGTGCATCAAGATGGAGCTCGGAGAGCCTGACGAAAAGGGCAGGAGAAAGCCTGTTCCGATAAAGGACTCGGAGTGGGAAATCCCTGTAGATACAGTTGTAATTGCAATCGGTACATCACCGAATCCGCTTATAAAGAAGACCACCAAGGGACTTGAGGTCAACAGCAGAGGCGGTATTATTGTCAATGAGGACGGACTTACTTCCAGAGACTCCGTTTACGCAGGCGGAGATGCGGTTACCGGTGCGGCTACCGTAATTTCTGCTATGGGAGCAGGAAAAACAGCGGCAGCGGCAATTGACGAACAGCTTAAGAACAAATAATATATTTACGTAGGTCAAGACTATGTAATCATTTTAAGATGCAGCCGTGCCGTACTTACGACACGGCTGTTTAAATATTCATAGTAAATTGCTTCCTGTGAATAATTTTCCGCTTCGCGAGGTGCTTGACTCGCGAGAAGCGGAAAATGTAGCAAGCGACCGCGCTCAGCGCTAAAATATGCCAAGGCATATTCTTTTTTATGCATCTTGTTTACATGGATGATCTCATATATAATAAACGGGTTTGCGGCTTTTTAACAAGTTTGTGATCGCTTTTACAATGAAGTAGTGCAATCTAAGACGGACGGTAAAAAGAATGACTGTATTTAATTTGATATCTATGCTCGGCGGACTGGCTTTGTTCTTATACGGAATGAGGATCATGGGCGACGGACTTAAACAGGGATCTTCATCGGCACTTAAGAGTGCTATGAGTCTTGTAACCAATAATCCGTTTATGGGATTTATCCTGGGATTATGTGTTACAGGTGTGATCCAGAGCTCCTCTGCAACAGTAGTTCTTACGGCAGGTATGGTAGGCGCCGGCATATTAAGTGTCAAGCAGTGCGTCGGTGTTGTTATAGGTGCACATCTCGGTACTACTGTTACAGGTCAGATCATCAGATTGCTTGATCTTGATGCCGGCGGCATGGTATGGATCAAGTTTTTCCAGCCATCGACACTTGCACCTTTGGCAGCCCTCATAGGTATCGTACTTATCATGTCATGCAATAGCGGTAAGCCGAAGCTTTTCGGTACCATCGCCATAGGTTTCGGTATCCTGTTTACCGGACTTCTTAATATGACATCATCTGTAAGCCCGCTTTCTGAGTCGGCTGCATTTTCACAGCTTTTTGCAGGCTTTTCCGGCCGTCCGGTATTAGGCTTCTTTGCAGGCTTACTGACAGCTCTGCTGTTCCATTCTTCTGCCTCGGTAGGTATACTTCAGGCTCTTTCGGTCACAGGTTCGCTGACCTTTGGTTCGGTATATTCCATTATGTTAGGTATTTACATGGGTGACTGTATCATAACAGGACTCATGGTATCCATAGGTGCAGCTACCAATGCCAAGCGTGTAGGCTGCATTCATATCTTATATTGTATTGCCAAGGACACGGTTATTATTATCGGTGTACTGTTGCTTAAATCCTTCGGATTTTTTGATCTCAGCTGGGATGCTGCAATCACATCAGGAGGCATAGCTAATGCCAACACCTTATTCAACCTCTTTGCAGCCATAGTTATATTGCCGGTAAGCGGTGTATTGGTAAAGCTTTGCTATCGTCTGATCAAGGACACCGAAGAGGACGAGATCGCAACCAAGGCAGAACAGGTTGCAGCTACGCTTAATAAGAACCTCTATAATTCATCGGAGCTTGCCCTGGCTGCGGCATCAAGCGTTATTTCCTACATATCAAAGACAGCATCGGATAATGTTGAGAGGGCTTTTTCGGTTATCAATAAATATGATGAAAAGCTTATCGCGGACATTGACAGAAATGAGGATGATCTTGATATGCTGACCGACAGGGTGGGAGATTATCTGAGTAATCTTTCATCATATGTAAGAGTAGGTTCAGAGACTAACAGACTTAATTATTATATCAAGTGCGTATCCGAGTTCGAGCGTATAGGCGATCTGGCAGACAATATTCAGGAAAATGCAGTCGATATGCACAATCGTAAGGTTGTATTTACTGATAATGCGAATAAGGAGCTGTCTGTGCTTCATGCAGCCATTACAGAGGTACTGGATCATACACACAGTGCATTTGTAAGGAAGAGTATTAATGAAGCAAGATATATTGAGCCTATCGAGGAGGTTATCGATGATCTTATCTCGCTGCTTAAGTCAAATCACTATGAGAGAGTTAAGTCAGGAACCTGTACCATATTCTCAGGATATGTATTCCTTGACATACTGACCAATCTGGAGAGAGTCTCGGATCAGTGTGCCAATATAGGTGTTCATACCATAGCGTTGCAGGATACCAGTGTTGCTGATGCAGAGCATGATTATATAAGAAATCTGCACATGGGTCTTGATGATGACTTTAACACGAAGTACAAGATGTATACCGACAGATATACGGCAAATGTCCCTGTTCTCGGCAAGATTCACGGAGGCCGAACAGGCATAGTCGATATTGAAAAAAATGACAAAAATGATAAAGCTAACGAAATAGCCGAGTAATTTAAGCGAAAAGGCTTGCAATTAGATGGTTTATCTGATAATATACCAATTGCGCATTTTTAAGTAAGGGAGGTGGACTACCATGGCAAAATGCAATGTTTGTGGAAAGTCAGTGCTGTTCGGTAACGCAGTCAGCCATTCACATAGAAGATCCAATAAAATGTGGAAGCCAAACATTAAGAAGGTTAATGTACAGACAGAGGCAGGCAACAGAAAGATGTATGTATGCACATCTTGCCTCAGATCGGGTAAGGTTCAGAGAGCTGCAGTTGTAAAGGCTGCTCCGGCTGTAGAAGTTTAATCGATTATAAGTTTGTTATCGAAGGGTCATGTCGAAAGACATGACCTTTTTTCGTGTGATTCGTACAAAACTGCAATTTAATTGGTGAATGTATACATATACGACCTACCGAAATTGTATATACCAAACAAAATAATACCTGTAGAGTATCAATATGATACCCAACTGTTCTAAATCGTATACACAAAGAGTTTTGTATTGTTAATTTATTGACACTTCTTTTGAATGGGTGTAAAACAAAGCGCAAACACAAGACGTTAAAGTAATAAAGTTTTTTTAAGGGGTGATCTAATGAATACTCTTGTGATAGTTTTAATAGCTGCCGTATGCCTTTCAGCGGCATATGTCGGTTACGGACGTTGGCTTGCCAACAAGTGGGGCATCGACCCTAAGGCTAAGACACCTGCCGTTCGTTTGGAGGACGGTAAGGATTATGTACCTACAGACGGCTGGACAGTATTCAGCCATCAGTTTTCATCTATAGCAGGTGCCGGCCCTGTAACCGGTGCGATTCAGGCAGCTGCATTCGGATGGCTTCCGGTACTTCTGTGGATACTTATCGGTGGTGTTTTCTTCGGAGCCGTTACCGATTTCGGTGCTCTTTATGCCAGTGTCAAGAATGACGGTAAGTCCATGGGACTTCTTATCGAGAAGTATATCGGTAAGACAGGACGTAAGCTTTTCCTTCTCTTCAGCTGGTTGTTCTGCTGCATAGTAATTGCTGCATTTGCAGACATGGTTGCAGGAACATTCAATGCTTATACCGTAGTTGACGGCGTTACTCAGCTTGCTGAGGCTGCCGAGACAAACGGTGCCGCAGGCATGGTATCCATCATGTTCATGGTATTTGCCGTAGTATACGGTCTGCTTCATCGTAAGTATCATTTCAAGGGTGCCGTTGAGGTAGTGCTTGCAATCGTATTTATAGTTATAAGCTTTGTACTCGGAATGCAGTTCCCGCTTATATTCGACAAGAAGATGTGGAGCTATATCACATTCATCTACATTTTCTTTACAGCTGTTGTTCCTATCTGGATACTTAAGCAGCCTCGTGATTATATGACAACATACATGTTCGTTGTCATGATAGCAGCTGCAGCTTTAGGACTTTTGGTTGCTCATCCTGCCATGAACCTTCCTGTATACACAGGCTTCAATAATGAGAAATTAGGAACAATGTTCCCTATCCTCTTTGTAACTGTTGCCTGTGGAGCAGTATCAGGCTTCCACAGCCTTGTTTCATCAGGTACATCATCAAAGACTGTTGAGAATGAGAAGGACATGCTTAAGGTAGGTTACGGAGCAATGGTTCTTGAGAGCCTTCTTGCAGTACTTGCACTTTGCGTAGCAGGTGCCGCAGCAGCAGCCGACGGAACACCGGCTCAAGGTACACCGTTCCAGATCTTCAGCCGCGGAGTTGCAGGCTTTATATCAATGTTCGGTATTTCCTCTCATGTAGCTACAGTATTTATGACAATGTGTGTATCGGCTCTTGCTCTTACAAGCCTTGATGCCGTATCACGTATTGCACGTATGAGCTTCCAGGAGCTCTTCAGTGTAGATGATATGGAGCATGCTGAGGGCTGGAGAAAGCTTTTCTGCAACACATATTTCTCAACAATACTTACACTTGCATTCGGTTATCTGCTTACACAGATCGGTTATGCAAACATCTGGCCGCTGTTTGGTTCAGCAAACCAGCTGCTCAGTGCTTTGGTACTTATTACACTTTGCGTATTCCTCAAGGTAACGGGACGCAGCAATAAGATGCTTTTCCCGCCGCTTATCATCATGCTTTGTGTAACATTCACAGCACTTGTACAGAGACTTATAGCTATGGTCAAGGCTATACAGAATGCCGCTGCCGTAACTATTCCTGCAGGAGAGGCTACATGGGGCTCTGTATTCATAGCAAACGGACTTCAGCTTATCATAGCAATATTGCTTATTATCCTCGGACTTACTATTGTCGTTAATTCGGCAAAGAGCTACAGAGAGAGTGAGCATAACAGCGAGGCAAGAGCTTAAGCCTGTAATACATTTTATGTAAATATTGTTATCGGAGCTTCATCAATGAAGCTTCGGGATATAATTTTCAGCTTATACTATCCCAATAGATAAAAATCAAAGGGCCTGTGGCGGAGTTTTCCGTCGCGGGTCCTTTGATTTTTATCCGCTTAGCGGAAACTTAAGATGACATACCGATATTGTCGTGATAAGATAACACGATATGTACAGGAGTCAGATATGAAGCTTTCGGATCATTTTACGATAAAAAAACTTTTAAAATATACTGCACCTACAATAGCGATGATGGTGTTCACATCTGTGTACGGCGTGGTGGATGGATTTTTTGTATCTAACTTTGCGGGTAAGATGTCGTTTACCGCGCTTAATTTCATCATGCCTGTAGTTATGATGCTGAGTGCAACAGGTTTCCTCTTCGGAACCGGAGGCTGCGCACTTATCTCAAAGTATATGGGAGAAGGCCGTAATGATAAGGCTAATCAGATATTTTCGCAAAATACTGTAAGCTCTTTGATCGTGGGAGTTGTGCTTGCAATAGCCGGATACTTTTTTATGCCGTTTATGTCCGGCTTGCTCGGTGCCGAGGGTGAGCTGCTTAAAAAAAGTGTATTATACGGAAGGATATTAATGATATCACTTCCGCTATATGTTATACAGACTGAGTTTCAGACTTTATTTCCTGCAGCCGAGAAGGCGCACCTCGGCTTTTATGTAACTGTTGCTGCCGGAGTATTGAACATCATATTGGATGCTCTGTTTTGCGGAGTATTTAAATGGGGACTTGCCGGAGCAGCATCGGCAACCGTTATAAGTGAGTGTACCGGAGGCGGACTCTCGTTATTGTATTTTGCAAGCAGATACAATACAAGCAGACTAAGGTTTAGCGGCTTCAAGTATGATTTAAGTGCTCTGTTTAAGGTGCTTACCAACGGTTCCTCGGAGCTAATGAGTAATATATCCATGTCTCTTGTCGGTATGTTATTTAATGTACAGCTTCTCAAATACGCAGGAAGCAACGGAGTTGCGGCCTACGGAGTAATAATGTATGTTAATTTTGTTTTTGTATCGATGTTTATAGGCTATTCGGTAGGATCTGCGCCGCTTATTTCGTATAATCTCGGTGCTGACAATAAGGAGGAGATGAGCGGTATATTCAGAAAGAGCCTGCTTATTATAGCCTGCGGAGCAGTATTGATGTTTTCAATAGCCAAATTGCTCGGAGGAGGCATTGCTTCTATATTTGTCGGTTATGATGAAGAGCTTTTAAGAGTCACAAAGAATGCATTCTCAATATATTCATTTGCCTTCCTTTTTTCAGGCTTCTCAATATATGCGTCTTCATTTTTTACGGCACTTAACGACGGACTTATCTCAGCATTGATATCCTTTTTAAGACTGATTGTTTTTGAGGCTTCATCGCTTTTAATACTTCCTTTGATATTCGGAGTGAATGGAATCTGGTCATCGATAGTATTGGCAGAGGTTTTGTCTGTTACCTCGGCATCCTGCTTTGTTGCGGCAAAACGCAAAAAATACGGATATTAATGGATGTAGCTTATGGATTTTTTAATCCCGTAAATTACGGCATAGTCGTGAAAGCATGGCTATGCCGTTTTCTCATCCTTATGAGGTATCGGATATTTTGTAAATGGAAGACCCTCTTGATACGATACCTATTTAGTATCAAAGACTGCCGATAATATGTATTTTGTTATAAAAATTATAAGTGCTATTATAATGGTATCAAGAAAAGAACATAGTAATTATCTGAGACAAATCGGATAGTTACAAATATCACCCCTATAAGGAACCGTACTGTCTCTTCATCCGACAGTGCGGTTCCTTTTTTCCGGTAAAATCTGTTAAATTTTTGCACCGCGTGAATCGACATAGCTTCCGTCGGGAGTATATTCATTGATGTAGAGTGTTCCGTAGCTGCGAAGTTTAAATGAATCATATATCCACCTGCCGACAGGGGTTCCTGATATAAGTTTGTATACCCAGCTTGGGCCGCTTATATCATTGAGAGTAGCGAAATAATAGGAATTACCGTCAATGGTCTGCCAGCCTGACAGCATTAGACCCGTAACAGTGTCAAGACGGTATTGCTTTCCGTCCTGACTGTCGGTATACCAGCCGGTATCAAGAGAGCCCAAAGAACCGTCGGATACCTCATGCAGGTGATACCATTTCATATCCTTTTGCATGTTCCAGCCGGAGTGCATGTATTCCGAATCATCAAAATAAAACCATTGAGTTTTGCCTCCTGTACCGGCATAGCTGTTGTAGATATAATACCAGCCGTTTTTTGCATATTGCTTCTTGTCATCTTTAAACTTCCAAAGCTTGTTTTCAGCATCAATGCATTCCCAGCTTCCCGATGACAAAAGTGCATCTGCCATAGGGGCGTCATAGCGGTGAAGTAAAACGGTGGTCTTCCTGCCGGAGGAATTCCTTCCGGAACCGCCCGAGGATGAACCTGTCATCAAACCCACAGAGTCTGTTTGGCTTTTATAATTCGCAACAGAGTCAGGATCCAGACCCTTCCAAGGATCATCAAGAGAAAAGTCCGGGGTAACAGCTCTTGTGTCTATGGCTTCGGCTCTGACCGATATCGTTACACCGGCACCCTCAGATCTGTCGAAGTCAGGCAGTCTGAAGCCGTCTATGGCAAGCAGTGATTCCGAAGGCTTTGCCTTACGTGTAAGGTAGAGGTATTGACCTTTATGCAGCCATTCTTTGCCGGAGTGGAGCATCTTATCCGTAAACTTGTTGTCTATACCAACAGAACTTACCGAAGTATGTATACGTACCCATGCTTCCGAGCCTTTATTATCAACAAGGAGTTTAAATCCGACTTCCTCTCCGGGCATTATAGGCTTTGATGTATCGGTATTGACATTTATGGAGATATTGATAGGTGTTTCATCAGCGGCATACGACGTGATAGTCAGAGATTCGCATGGTATGCAGTATAAAAATGCTAAAAGAGCGACCGGCAAATATTTTTTGATTTTATCGGAAATTACTGTGATATTCCTTGAAAGAATAGATTTTGTGGTGAAATTACGTGCAAAAAAAGATTTTGCGGTGAAATTCCGTGTGAAAATAGATTTGTATTTCATACAGTTTCTCCTATATTAAGCTGCATGACAGGCTCGCATGTCTTGTGAATATTCCAAGAGTATATTCAGCTGAAGAATTTGGCTATGGCATCTTGATCGGCATCGTCTTTGTTTACTCCGACAGAGGAGATCATATAGCCGACAACATCGATAGAGCCTGAGATACCGTCGGATTCGGCATAATCCGGTACAGAAACCGTTGTGAAAAGCGAAGGCGTTGATGACTTTGCAGCAAGCTCAGAATTGCATCTGTATAGGTATTTTGCCGGTGCTGTATCACTTCCATCTGTCTTTTTAACCAAAGACCATTTTGCCGTATCAAAATTAAGATTTACCGATTCACGGAGACTTTTTGCGCTTTCATTTTTAAGACGTGCGTTGATGTTGGGAACACTTACCAGCAGATAGGCGTAGGAATTATAATCAAGCTTTGAAGTGATCTTAACATCTTTTGTGAAGTTTGAACGCGGAGTCAGGTCCTTTGCATCTTCGGGGTTGAAGATCTCTTCGACCTTACCGACGGTTTCACCGTTTGAGCCGCCGCCGGCTACGATATTATAGGTATTTGTTACGGTATCTGTCTTGGCTGAATAGTATGCATAGGCACCGCTTATACCTGCTGCGAGTGCTGTTGTTAAAGCTGCGATCAAAGTAATGTTTCTGACTTTCATGTTGTTGTCTCCTTATGGTATCAAACTAAAATTTAAATAATGGCGGAATGCCTATTATCATTGTTCCTAATATATCGGATGCCTTAATTGCAATGGGATCGACTGTGTTGTTGGCATCACCCTTGAAAATGTATCCGTTTTCGCTTTCTGCCATAATACGGTGAACAACAATGATACCGTTATGTGTATATGCACATACGGAGCCGATGTGTGGCTTTATGAATGCGGAAGTGATGACCAGAGAACCTGTTGGAAGTGTAGGCGCCATGCTGCCGCTCTCAAGATACCTAATGTCGGTACAAAGTATGAACACCGACAGTAATATGGGAAAGATGAGAGCCTTGCTCCTGCCTAAGATATATTTAAATATCGATTGCTTCATTATGAAATACCTGTTACAGCAAATTCATTTACGGCAGTATCATAGCGTGTTTTTTCGTATATCGGAGTAGTTGAAACGATATATCCGCAATCTGAGCACTTCTTGATCAGATAACCGGGTGAACTTACAGTGTCGTTTACAGAGCTGTTGTGAGTGGATGTTGACAGTACATATCCGCATTTTGTACATGATTTTTGATGTTTAGAATTATCGATAGACTTGAATATATAATTGTGGGAGCAGCTTCCCTGAGACAAAGCAGTGCCGATGCCTGATATTTCTGTAGGAGACATACCGGATATCCCGTTCGTATAATATTCATAATCTGTTCCTGAGTCGGAATAGCTTTGGAACCATAGCTTTCTGTCGCCGTAATTTATCCAGTTGCGAAGACCGGAAGGATCCGTAACTGTTATATAGCCGTCAGCAACAGTTCTGCTGCTGTTCATATTAATGCTGTTTAATGTGACGGTGCCGAAATTGCTCCTGAAATATCTGGCCCCGGCGACAGGATCGGAGGTGGAATGGCTGTAGCCGTAGGCATCAACATACAGAAGCTCGGCAGCTCCGCCTACATTGATCTTCCACAACTTTCCGGATATACCAATATTGAAAGCAAAATGTATTATGATGTTTGATCCGTTGTAATAAGAGCTCCATTCATATTTTTTAACATAATTGGATATATTTTCGGGTTTGATGGCTATACCGTAGCAAAGATCTGTAGCATAAGGATCGAAGCCGAATCCGGAAAATTCGGTATTCAGTTCCTCACCTATACGGTTAAGCATATCAAGTATGTTTACATACTCGTCATTATCTGTTTCGCCTTTGTCATATGCTTCATCGGCTTTGTCAAATAATGCGGAATAATCTTCGTAGGCCATGAGACAATAAGTCTTACC
>Ga0129311_1001250_pt1 | contig 18493 bp, 15 predicted proteins | sample Go1ome_FD_94435 | JGI IMG/M metagenome (GOLD analysis project Ga0129311, IMG submission 94435) | Western lowland gorrila individual fecal microbial communities from Wisconsin, USA - Go1022B metagenome | ecosystem: Host-associated > Mammals > Digestive system > Large intestine > Fecal | place... | reverse complement strand
TTTTCCGTTTTCCTCTGCCCTTGCAAGCGTGTATGGCATTCCCTTTCCGAAAGCATTTTCAATCACGGACTTTTGGTGCTCTTTGCAGATTTCATCGGATACTTCTTTCAGCTCCCGCCACTTCGTCTGACGACACCGCCGGCCATGTACGAAGGAAACCGAATTGATTACAAAATGATTATGCAGACACTTCGTGTTTAAGTGCGTTGTCACAATCACCTGATACTCTTTTCCCCAAAACTTCTTTGCAAACTCCACACCGATTGCGTGTGCTTCTGCCGGCGTGACCTCGCCCTCCGCAAAGGACTGGTAGCCATGATAGCAGATGATTCCGCCCTGCTTTTGAAACTGTTTTTTGACCATGCGAAATTCTTCTGCCGCGCTTTCCGGCTCGCAGTTGATTCCGCTGACATAATACTGCTTTTCGGTTTTTTCGTTATTTGACGCATAACCGATGACATCTTCGATGCTGGCATCGCCTGCCCAAAGGGTTTTATCTGTTTTCTTCGGGTTCATGGCATAGGAAATCGGCTGCTCGATCCTGCCTTTAACGGGCCAGATTTTCGTTACAGCCATTGTGCTTCATCCGGCTCAACATACTTTTTCAAAAGCGCAAGGCGAAACGCCTTCAGCTTTTCGATTTCCTCTTTTAACTGCGTGCTGTCAACCGTTCCGCTGCTGTTCAGCCGAGCTGCAATCTGATTCAGATTGTTTCCAATCGCGGAAAGCTGATTCATGTCCTGATAAAATGCTGAATCCGGTTTTTCCCGCGGCTCAAAGCCTGTGATCAGCAGCCGCACCAGTGCCGTTTCCGTTAGGCAGGTTTTCTCCGCGTTTCGCCGCAGTGCCTCGGCCTCTTTGCTGTTTAGCCAAAACTGCTTCTTGATTGTTCGTCCCATAGGTTCACCTCCTTGTTTTTTTGCAAAGAAAAAAGACCGTCAACTTGACAGCCTTTAATAACTATATTTTTTTAATTTTGATTTAGTTTTCTATAGATGTGCAATATACCAAAGGGCACAAGTCAATATAGCGAAAAATAGTCCTACTATTGCAGACCACAAGCCTATTTTGAAATAGGTCATTTTCGTAGTGCAAATTTTTGAATTTATAAAAATTTCTTTCAAAATTTCGTCTATAAAAGCAACCTTGTCTGCATTCTTTGCAAGCATCATAAATTCATTAGCATTTTTGCATTTGCTTATTTTAGCATAAAAAATCGAAAAGGTTGCTTTTTCCTCTTTCTTAGGTTTTTCCAAAAATAATCGTGGCTTAATCGCCAAGAAATGGAACAGCAAGAAAAGAATAAATAGAATTACCGCGACTGCCATAGATGCTTTGAAGCAAACCATTAAAGTCCCATTTGGCTCTCCTTCAAAAGTTTTTTCAAATAGTAGATTTTCAGCGACAAAAGCGATAATACCAAAAATGAAAGTCATGATTGCACAGGATATTCCTACCTTCGTGTCTGCATTGTTAATCCATGTATTGACAAGCTCCAATGAGTATTTGCTTCTTTCCAATAAGTTATCTGCATCTTCTTTACTTAGCTGCTTTAATTTTTGCTTTTTTGCGCTCATATTCCTTTTTACCTTTCTCTCCATGTGAATATGACAAAAGCTCAAGTTCCTTTGTCTCTCCCTGCATCAACAATTTATATGCTATTAGCATATGTTCTACTGTTTTAACATTTTCAAGGAGGACATTATCATATAGACAAAACGACTGTGGTACACCAACACAAAATTCATAACTTCCATCTTTTTGAATCTCATGAAAATGCATATCTTCTTTCTTTAGTTGTGAAATTCTAATCCAAGCTCCTCCCCAAATACGGCATCCCCTTTTTTTATAATCGAATGGAATCTTAATATTAACCACTCTGCTATATTCTCCGATAAAATCATCCTCCGTAGCCCCTATATCTTCCATACTTTCATAGTTCACTGCAATGACTTTCAAAGTGACTGGATATGGCTTAACTGTAGGCAATAAGGTCACAAATAAAACCGGATAATGCTTTCGCAGTTCTTTAATATCTGTAAAAACATCCGAATAATACTTACTGTACGCTTTCTGCATCATAGGAACCCCACGCACCGTTGTAAGAATTGCTGCTATTTGCTATTCTCTGTTGTCTATATTCACAACTCGATAAATACTCCCGGTAACCTTTTTCGGTATAATAGGAAGTTGCATCGTATACGCGAAATAGATTTGCCAAAATCGGATTACTCTTTCTCAATATGTCGTATATCTCTTTTGAAATAACAAGTTGATTTTTTCCAGCCTTTTCATCTTCATTGCTATCGGCTTCGTTAACCGTTTTTCCTAAAAGTAGATTGTCTTTTTCTCCTCTGGCACCAATTTTTGTGACATATACAGTTCCTATGGCTTGTCCGACTCCTACAGTCACACCTTGATCCTTAATAGCATCAATAATCTCCAGCCCCGCAATAACCGCATCCTTCGTGCAACTGTAACTGCCATAATCATGAAACAGGGCTTGTTCTCGGTCACCTTGGAATTGGATATGCACACCGCTACGCTTTTTTACAACTGTGTACATTGATTTAAGAATATTTGCTGTTCTTTCTGTCATTTCCTCAAGGTTGCTTCCATCTGCGTTAAATTGTCTGGTAAAGTCTCTCACATCGGCATATAGTGGAATCCCTTGCACTTTCTTGTACTCTTTTTTAGTTATGTTTTCAAAATTTACTAATTTTCGAACTTCCGAAGCTCTCATTTCTGTAAGATTTACTCTCTTAGCAAAATCTTTTGCGTTCTCTAAGTCCGTAGCAATATTACGGCGCATTGTAAGCGCAGACAAATTTGTTGTATAATAGCATTTTTGCTCATACTTTTTAATTTGTTCACTTTTTTTTTTGATAAATAAGTTCTTTTGCCTTAAAGGTAATGAATCAAACATTATTTCAGATATATTCAGTTGTGATTTTGCAGCTAAATTTTGCAATTTTGCTGCAAAATTAGCGGGATATCCTATCGTAGTCATTTCCTCAATTTCTTCTGAGTGAAATTCAAATTCGTAAAACCTACCAAAATCTGCCCCTATTTGAATACTAAATTTCAGTAAAGTTTTATACTTTGCTATTTCACTGCTCATGAAGTCAGTCAAAGAAAACGCATAGGCCGATATATCTGCTATAATCGAGAAAGCATTCTGTATGTCATCTGTTTGTACATACATATGTAGTCTTGAGCCTGTTACTTTTTCGACTACAAATTCATTTGCATAGTATTTCTTCCCGTATGTTTCGATTGAAGAGAAAAAAGTATCTAATGCATGAATTGAATGCTTTAGTTCCTTTTGTGTTTGTTCTTCTGCTTCAACAACATCGTTAAAATTCAAAATGTTAATATAAAAATGTCCACCTGTTTGTTTTCTCAAATCGTATTCCTCCTCTTATTTTTCAGCTTTCTGTTTAATCTCTTGCACTAACCTATACACCGTATTACATGGACACATCTGTGACGGAAGCGTTTTCTTATCCCGCAGCATCTGCTCATATTTTAAGTGCGCGCGTTTAATCGCATCTTCTTCATCTCCGTATTGGCATAGCCTGTAATACAGCTTCTCTTCTGCCTTGTCATACGCCTGTCCGGTCTTTCTTTCGTAAAGCTCTCCGAATCTGTCACAGCAAGTCCATGATTGCTCAATCGTCGGAATGTTTACAAAATAGCCAAACAGCCATATCTCAAAGCAGGGATTTGACCACCCGACATGAAAACCTTCTGCCTCTGCTTTCCGTATAATGCCATCAAAGTCTACAACCTTATCGCGGTCAAATACAATCCATGGAATTCTGTATTGCGGATCATACATCACAAGCTCCTTGCACCTTTCCACAAGTTTCTGTGTCTTTGTTTCCACCACTTTGATGACAAGCTTTTTTCTGACTTCAGCAGGGAGACTTGCATGCAATCCATGGAAGTAAAGCCGTTCCGTTGCTTCCGTATCGGTTACTACAAGATAATATCCCATTTCCGGCACGCGCCTTTTGCTGCGCTCTTCTCTTGTTTTTCGTTTTCCTCTTCTGTCATCGCGAGCCATGTCTATTCCTCCTCCAAAAGCCTGATGGTTTCCAGCGATGGAATTGCGCCATACTTTCCTAACAGATAATTCTTCTCATAATTTTCATCTTTGCGTATACGAGAGCCATCCTCATCCACAAAATCTGCCAAGGAATAAAGATTTGACAGTCCTTTTTCGTCCTTTTCTGTAAACCAGATTTCATCTCTTCTGAGAAGCTGATTAGAAAGCTGCCATGTGTCATGCGTAGTAAAGATTAGCTGTGCATGGTTTTTATTGATTTCAGGGTTCAGAAAAGTCAAAATAAAGTTACGAACAAGAAGTGGATGCAAGCGACTGTTCAACTCGTCAATGCATAACACGCCGCCCTTTTCCAAAACTTCATGTAATGCCGGGTACATTGCAAACATTTTCAAAGTTCCCGCGGATTCTTGGTGCAGCGGAAGCTTCGCATCATCTTCGGAGTCAATCATGTGATGAATCGCATCAATGGCATATTTTTTTCCCTCTTGTTCATCCTTAGACGGAAGTTCCTCTATCTTAAATCCGGTAATCTGTTTATCAAAAGAGGAGAAGTATTTCAAAACATCCTCTCTGACCTTTTCGTCTTCCACGAATCCCTTCGGCAAAGTCCTTGATAAGAAAAGGTTCGTCATTTCATTGCCAAAATCCGCAAATTCATTCAAGAGAAACCAATCTCGAATCTGCTTGCATTTTTCAACCTTTAGCTTTGCTCCTAAAGAAATAATCAAAACTTGGCGATTAAGTGCTACCTCGATGTTATCACGACTTACCTTTGCAATGCCTCTTAAATCCAGTTCCTGCTTTTCTGTGTTTCTATAAAAGACGGACTTGAACTCCCGCGCACTTTTTGCTTTTGTATTGAGCCATTCTTCAGTTATGCCCGTTTCGTCAATACAAAATCCGTAATTGTATGTTTTCTCTGCACTCTCTCCCGGAATGGTAAAATACACTTCAAACAGGGATTCTGCGTTTCTTGCACGGCTGTCAAACAGAAATGGGGTCGGTCTGGCATCTGCAAAAGTCTTATCATCATCTCCATAAAAAAAGGAATTTTCTACATATGCTGTCATAAACTCAAAAGCACTGTAAACATTCGACTTGCCGCTTGCATTCGCTCCATATACAGCTGCAACCGGAAGTATTTTCTCGCCGCCGATTGTCACCACGCTGCTTTCAAATTCCTTCATCTTTGTTGCCGATAAATCAAGGGATGTCTCATCGCGAAAGGACTTATAGTTTTTGAAATTAAATTGTATCAGCATGGCTGTTACCTCTCTTTTCTATTGATTGATTTGATGATTTACATATATTATATTCCCCATTTTGCAAAAAGTAAACATAATAATGAGTTTTTTTCTCATTATCGTGTATGTTTTGCGTTAAATCATCTGTTTTTCTTTTATTTTTGTCTCTTTTCTATGTGACTCAATTTTTTAATTTACTTGGTCAGTTAAATTTACATTTTAACTCACATATGGTGAGTTAAACGGGAGAGTTAAAGGAGTTAAGTTGAATTCACCTCCTCTTTTTCTCGCGGAAGAAAACAGCCTGCTGTTTGATCACATCAGTCTGCGAGGCTGTTTTACTTATGCTTTATTCTGTTATAAATGACTCCGAATTTCCTCAATCCATCCGTCTTTCTCTTCTTCAAAGTGTTCCAAGAACACAATAAAATTCGTACTGCCGGAAACGGTATCCGGATGATTGAGCAGCTGCACGCGGCTTCGCATATCCGGATAAGTCCGGCGAAATATCTTACTGCAAATTTCTTCGATTTGTTCTTTGTGTGCATCATAGTTTTTCACGCCTGTGAATTTCTCTATGATGTCTGCATTGGTCTTTTTACCTTGATTTTTTAGAGAAACATCTCCAAAGTGTGACAAGACAATTTGCATCGTGCACGGGTTCGCATAGATAATCATATGCTGTGAGGCAGATGTACTGCCGCCATGGAAGGCATCAATCTTTGCCTTTATCTGTCCATACTCCCGATATGGTTCTTTGTCCGTATCGCAAAAAATCAAAACCAGTTCGTAGCTATCATTTTGAAACTCATTCTGATACCTTGCAGGAATATTCGAAGCACTTTTCGCGTTAACCGGTTTGAAGTCGTACGCATCATTCCATACGCCAAGTTTGCAAAGTCTTTCAAAATATGCATGATCCTCCGCACCCTCACAAATGACACAAATTTTATGTTTTCTGTTAATGCTCGGCAGTTTCGACATCGTTTTTCACCTCCAACAGCGATTCAAAAAACTCCGGCTCCGGAAGCGCGCCAAGCATTCCCTTCTTATATTTTTCGATAATATCGCTGGTATCTCGAATGTTATCTTTTTCTGCTGTAAACTCGGCAAGAGAATACAAGTAGGCGTGTTCTTTATCCTTGCAAGCAAACCAGATTTGCTCCTTACGAAATAGGGTCTTGCAGTCCAGAAGCGAAATGTCATGCACCGTTGCGATAAGCTGCGCCTTTTCGTTCAGTTCGTTATTAAAAAGAGCAAGGATTCCGCGCGTGAGCTTGAAATGCAGGCTGTTATCCAGCTCGTCAATGACAAGAATCCGATTGTTTTCGAGTGCGTCAATCACATAGCTGGCAAGGGCTGCGATTTTTTTCGTTCCGGTAGAATCAAAGAGAATGCTGGGAACTTTCACGCCGTTATATACGGAGGTCAAATGCAGCATTTCCATGAGAGGTGCTGCTGCAGAGAGTGAGTTTTCCTGCGGTTTTCTTTCCATGTCGGTCTTCTCGTCAGAGAGCTGAATCTTTAATTCGTCCTCTCCGGCATAATGAAAGTCCTCCAAAGAAATATCTGCGTTTAAGATGAAATGTTTAATTTTTTCCTGCTTCTGATTGGATAGCTTCAGCATATCAATCGTCTTTTTAATCGGGATATTGTTCATGTTAACAATATCAATTCGCCCTGCAAATCCTGTAAGGATTTCTTTTATTTCATGGAGTTTGGAAAATTTGCTTGTATCAATCAAATACATAAACAGGTTGTTTTTCGCTGCAACCTTCATTACCGCCTCAAGCTCTGCGTTTTCACAGATATAGCTTTCTGCAAGGCTGTCGCGAAGCAGCATTGTCGTTTCTTTTCGGTTTCCATATCGATCGCGGTGCACCTGTGCAAATCTTTCATAAAGATATTCTCTTTTTTCTGCATCATACTTTGCCGAGAAAAGATATTCTGCGTCTTTTTCAATAAAGGAAACGGTTAATTCGCAAAGCGGATTCGGATTAAAAAGGTTTTGGGAAATGTGAGCATCCTGGTTCAAAAAAATTCGTTTTATCATCGATAAGATATTCACAAAATTTGTTTTGCCTGCATTGTTTGGTCCGAAAATGACTGCTGTTTTTAATACGCCTAATTCTTCAAACGTGGCTACATTATTCGGAAAGCGTTTATAATGTCTGTTTGCCTGCATAGAAAACTCCGTTTCGGAATTGTAAATCAGGCAATTATTGATTTTTACACTTACAAGCATCTTTCTTCCTCCTGCTGCTTTTTCTTATTGCCATTATACCATATTCTATATTTTTTATGCAATATTTTTTCATAAAAAATATTTCCCTATGTGGAGCAGGGGTCTTAGGGGTTTCCCCTAAATGCGCGTTTTTCTCTGCAGGAGTAAAAATGCACTGCTTGCTAAATCATTGCGGCAGACTTTCCCTGCCTTTTGCCTTCCGAAAAGAAAAGCTCCTGCAGGCTACGCAGGAGCAAAATTTCATCTTATTAAATCACAAATTACCTTACAGGCTCGCTCGTTTCTTTCGCCTTTGTTCGGGTCGGAATCGCAAGAAGCTCTCTTGTCCGCAGCGCAATCTGCTTTTCGATTGCTTCAAGCCGCTTTTCCGGCAGGTTAATGGACGGATGGCGTGTAAAGGTAAAGCCGATCAGTTTGCGAAGCTGCGCTTTCTGTTTGGTGCCCATTACCTCCCGACAAACTTCTTCATAGGAAATCCGGTACGGATTGGAACGGGTCTTTGCGTATGCGTCCAGCTCCTTAAAATCTTCCGGCATTGCGTAGTTAAACAGCGATAATCCGTTATCGAATATCGGTGCAGGTGCAAGGATTTTTCCGGTATGGTTATCCCGAAGCACACCGAAGTTTCCAAAGTGCCTGTCCTCGTTATAAACAACTGCATCGAAAATCAGCATACTGCACATCTCTTCGTAGAAATGCTCGCCAAGGCTTTGGTAATAGTCCAAACATTTTTTTAGGGTCGGCTTTTTCAGAATTCTGCCGATGGGAACAAAGGAGGTATCTTTGTCAGTAAAGAGCTTGCACTTGGACGCCAAAATGCCTTTCCAGTTTTCCAAATCATAGGAAACACAAGGAAGACCCATGGTCTTTGCGATCTGGCACGCATAATATTCGCTGTATGGTTCGTTTCCGGTATTTGCCCCGCCTTCTGTGCCGCCTTTGTATAGATAAATCCCCTCGCCCTCAATCAAGCGCCATGCTTTTCGCAACATACCGTTTGTGGTCAGCTCCGGCGAAGTGGAGAAAGCTTCTCTGCTTCCGCGTGCGCCCGTATAGGCAACCAGCGCAAGTGCTTCAGAAAAACGGTTTTCATAGAGATTGTATGCCGCAAATTTTCCCTCAAAACCCTCCGGCACGACCCAGTAGCTGTCATTGAGTGAAAGCCCCCTGCAAACATCAATAATTCCTTTGGTATCATTGACGCTAAGTCCGAGGGTCTTTAGGATTTCATCAACAAACTGCCTGTTTTTTGGAATCACTCGTTTTTCCAGCCAGCTCACAATGCCTTCTTCCGTAAGCTCTAAATCCAGCGGAAAGAGAGGCTTTCTTTTTTCATCCACGGAAAGAATCTCTGCCGTCAGTCCCTCTAAGCCCTTTGCCGCAAGCGAAAAGGTGATGAGATTTTCATCATAGATACGAAGGGTGTACCTGTTATCCATCGCGATTCTCCTTTCTTTCCTCCCATTATACATGATTCTTTCTGCACTGTCATCTTTTCCGTCCACTTTTTTCGCACCTTTAGCGCTCCGGCAGGTGCTGTCATTCGTTCCGCTTCATCGTGCCTCCTGCTCTTTGTGTTTCGGGCTTTGCTTTTTCTGCTTTTGTTTTCTTTTCTCTCCATCCGGATTCAAAAGGTCATTTGCTCGAAAACTGTAATAATTCTCCTTGCATTCTCCGACAATAATGTGATCTACCACACGAATTCCTAATAGCTTGCCCGCTGCTTCCATCCGTTTTGTTGTCTTCCTGTCCTCTTCCGATGGTGTCAAATCGCCACTTGGATGGTTGTGCATGAAAATGACCCCGGCGGCATTTGATAAGATGCTGGCTTTGAAAACCTCGCGTGGATGAACTGGGGTTGAGGTCAGTTCGCCCATGCTGATGATACTCATGCTTAGGGGCTTTCCCTTTGCATTTAGATGCAAAGCGCAAAAGATTTCCCTGTCACAGTTTCGCAGCTCCTTTTGCATGAGAAAAATGGCATCATTCGCAGTTTGAATCAATTCATTTCCAAAGAGCGGTGTATCGTCAATCAGCTTTACCCGTACCACATTCAGGTTTCTTTCGTCCATCCCTAACCTCCTTTCCTTCTTCTGCATTACCATCTTCAATAATCAAAATCACATTTTCCTTCAGCCCGTTTTCAAGATAGGCTTCAAGCTCTTTGCGGTTCATGTATAAAATTTTTTTCTGCTCCATTTTGGCTCCTTTCCTCCATTTGTTTCAGCTTCATCATCAGATAATCGTTGACATCTTTCCCGCAGGGCGGCGGTGCATTGATGACTCGATAGTCGTTTTTAAGTAACTCGATTATTGCCTGCGTAAAGGTTCTCCCCGCTCGGTCGTTATCAAGGTGTAGCTTGATAGCTTGGATATTTGTTTTTTCGCGTAGCATTCGCTTAAGAGATGGCGGCAGAGTGCCTCTCGAAAAAGCACAGCCGCCAAGGGATACATAGCTCTCTGCTTTCCAGTCTGCACCTCGCAGCTTTTGTAAGGTCGCATAGGATAACAAATCGATTGCGCTTTCAAAAACATGAATGGTAGTAGACCTGCCTTCCGAAAAGGAAAACGCGTAGGCTTTCCTGCTTCCTGCCGCCTCGCCTGCGAAGCGTCTTTGCCCGGTGCTCCGGAGAGCCGCATAAGCAGGCTCTCCTTTCTCATTTCGCCCAACAAAAACGGCATTGTGATACAGATGGGATTCATAAAGCATTCCGGTTGAAAGGAAGTAATCTATGATGCTTCTGTCAATACCGCGCCGCATCAGATAGGCTTGCACTCGCCTGTTACTGTTTGCCCTCATCGGCAGACAAAATGGAATTTTCTCTTTCGCTTCCTGCAATTTCTTTTGCGGGATTTCTGTCGGCTGGATTCTTTCAATATCTAAGATATGCATTACTGCTTTGCGAAACTCCCAGCCTTCCACTGTGACCAGATAATCCAGCGCGCTTCGACCGCCAACACTGCGCGACCACCAGTACCACTTACCGTGGTCGATTTTTAGACTATCATGCGTCCGCATACGATAGCGATTTAGCCCGATCGGAACAAGTTCCCAAGGCTGCTGCATCTGCAAATAGGTTAATAGGTCAAGCTGCCGTGCCCTTTCAATTGCTTCATCTGCAAGCTTCGCCATTTTTCCTTTCCGCCCTTTCCTGTTTCTGATGTTTGATTTCACGGTCTGCCGTTTTCTGAAGCGAATTTAATAGCACTTCCATATAATCGGTTTCTTCCTTTAACCAGTACTGATAACAAGTTTCCAGCGGTTTCGGCAGTTTCAAAAGTGCCCTTGCCTGTTTGTCATCAAGAGTGCCTTCCTCAGCGGCATACAGGATATCCCGTTTGGTTACATCTTCAAACGCATGCTCAAGTGCCAGATTCGCAGGCAGCTTTTCAAGTTTTCCCCGAAATTCTTGATATTCTCTGTCCATTTTCCTTAGAAGTTTTTCCGCTGTTTTACCGTTCATACTCGCGCTCCCTCCTCTTTGGTTTTTCGACTACAAAGTCCTCATGCATCATCCGGATTTCTCTCGTTTTGCTGTCATAGCAGTAGACATTATTCGATAAAAACTCCTCTTGCGAGACTGCTTCTTTATTTACCAGTCTCACCATTTGCCTAATCTCTGAAAGTGTCATATTAAGAGTCTTTGGCACAATAATGATCTCATGCACGGAGGATGGAATAATATAGAATGGTGCTTTCATTTTTTCTGTGATTTTTTCCATGACACCGGGATAAAGCATCGTAGCTGCACCGAGTGTTTTGTTCTTGTTAGTAAGAACATACAAATCGCCATGCATTTCTCCTGTTTCATCTAAATAATTGTGGGATTCCCTGTCAAAAAAAAGTTCCCCCATATCCGATAATTGGGCGGGCAATAAACAAGGCATATTTTCCAATGCTGCTTTTTCTAATTCTTGCGTATCGACACCCCATTCCCTGCACATCTCTTTTGTCACCTTTGCGTGCATTTCAGAACTTATTTGGATGTAGAAAACCTTTGCCAAATCCTCAAGGGGCAGGTAAGCTGCATCCTCTAAGAATTTTTCACTTGCATTTCGATTTACCAGTATAAAAGTGATTTTGTCTTTCATGATTTCAAAATTTTGCGGATGCATATCCACAATTTCCTGAAAGAGTTCTGTTCCTTGTTTCTCGTATATTTGAAAATCATCTGCCATCCTTTTCAAAACATTTCCTGCAAATTCCCCCCGCATAATGCCTTCATAATAGGAACGCAAAGAAAGCATCGGTGCTTTGTCTGTAACCCCCTGAAGGCTTACTTGTATAGTCGATGCACCATTACGCATATGCTTTTCATGAAAGAAAACTTTGCCGTTTTGATAGCTCTCCGGGAAGTAGGAAATCCACTCTTTTTTCAGCATCTCCTCAAATTGTAATAAAGTAATCATGCTCTGCTTCCTCCTTCTTTTCGTTTTCTTTTTGTGTCAGCAGTCTGTCATAGGCTGCCATGCGCTTTTCTGCCTTTTCCGGCTTCGTTTTTACTGTTTTTTCAATGCTTAGATTCATGATTTTTGTCCTCCTTTTAGAAAACGGAAGCCTTTCGACTTCCGTTTTCATGAAATGAAATATCTGTTTACTACCTTTTACTCCTGCTTTTCTTCTGCAGACTCCTCCTGTTTTTTTCTGAGTGTTGCCATAGATGCCAGCATACCCAAAAGGGCAAGTCCTATTAGTGCAATCCATCTGCATAGGTCTGATTTGTCTCCGGTTTTCGGAACTTCCGTCGGCGTGTCCGGCTTCTCCGGTTTATTTGGTTTCTCAGGCTTCTCCGGTTTTTCCTTGATCGTTACCGTCTGACCCTTGTCGTTAATATCGGTATGCTTTGCAATCAGAGTTCCCTTCAAGTAGACGCACTCAAAGACAACGAGATCCTTTCCTGCGAGGCCCGCCGCATCGAAAGAAAAGGCAAGCGTGATCGTGCCGCATTCTTCCTGCGGAATGAAGGTGCATTCTGCTTGAACAGGCTTTCCCTTTATGCGAAGCGGCTTTTTACTTCCTTTATCCATTAAAATGCCTTTCATCACATAAGACTTTCCGACCTCAAGATTTTCATAGCTTACGGTATCCACGATGGTTACTTTCGTATCTTCTTTTGAAATTTCGCTGGTATTCATGCTGCTTTTTTCATCGGTCGCACTTGTTTTAATGGCCGGAAAATGAATCGTCTGTCCTTCGTCGTTTAGATCTTCATGCTGTGCCGTCTTTTCCTCGTGCGTCTTTCCATTCGTATCGATAGTCACTTTATAGAGCGTTTCAAAGACAACGACATCTTTTCCTGCGAAGCTCGCCGCATCAACGGTAAAGGAAATTTCCTGTGTGCCATTTGAAGTCGTCGGTATAAAGCCTTCTCCTGCTGTTACCTCTTTTCCGTTTATTACGACCGGCGTTCCACTTTGCTTATCCATCAAAATTCCGCGAAGCTTATATGTTTGCCCTACGGTCAGATTTTCATAGGTAACAGTATCCACAATCGTCACATCTTTACCTGCAAATGCGATATTTCCCTTTGTTTTACTGTCCTTTGCCGTCGTGTGAATTTTCGGCGCAGGGCTTCCCGGATAATGCGGCGGATTTTCCGGCGGCATTAAGTCATTTGGAATTTTTCCGGCATTTAGGTCATCGAGTGTATTGATTTTAATCTGCAGACAGTTTGCTGCATGATCCTGACGCGCAAGTGTGACGGACTTGGCAAAGCGAAGCTCGCTGCTGCGGTCGATTCCGTCTTTTGCTGCCTTTGGCATTTCTTCTTTGTGCAGTTTGCCAGTAGATGCGCCTGCAATCGTTACCGCAGCCGCGCCATCTGCACTTAGCTGGACGCTTACCTGCTCGCCGGATGTGCTTGCAAAACGAATCTGCTCTCCTGCGGCAAGCGGAATACGGCTGGTTTCAGTAGAAATGCTTTCTTCGGTTTCCTGCGTGCCTTTCTTTCGGTAAAGCACTTTAGGAAGAACCGAATGCCCGTCTGTATCGATTATGGAAACTTCCGCTTCATGTGTATAGGTTTGTTTTCCGGAAGAATCCAAAATGCCAACGGTTTTCGTCGTGCCATCCGCCTGTAGCTCTTCTTTGGTCTGTGGTGTATGTTTTACAAAGGCTGTTACAACATTTGGCAAGGCCCCTGCTGCGCTAAGGGTAAGCACCGACTTCTTCTCTGTCAGGCTTTCTCCTTCTTCTGCTTCAAAACTTTCGGTATACTTTGCATAATACCCGGTATAAGAAACTTCCGGGATATAGGTCTTTTCCATACCATCCAGCGTGTAGATATAGGTGTTTGCCTTTACTTCTACAAGCAGCTCCTTTTCATTTGGCAGAAGAAGCTTATGCTGCGCTCCCGTTTTTACACGGAAGGTCACGCTGGTTTCGTCTTTACCGTTTTCGATTGTCAGATTTTCTTCCTGCACGCTTTGATTTAATTCATACTTCTTTCCGTCAATCGAAATTTCCGGCATCGGGTAGCGGCTCTTGCAATGAACGGTTACGACTGCATTTTCAAAAGCATCCATGACGATGTTTCCCTCTATGCCGTCTTCCGGATAGGAAAATTCACATGGGACAGATACACGCTCTTTGTCCTCTCCGATGGCAAAATAAAAAGGCATGTCATTTAAGACATAGCCGCTCTTTACCGCAATCTCCTTGATATAATAAAGACCGTTCGAAAGTTTGATGGTGGAGTATGTCTTTCCGTCCTCGCGGACTTTCAGAATATCCAGCAGCGTGTCTTTTGGGACTTCGCTGACCGCGCCGTCCGCACTTTCAGCACTTTTCATGCTTTCCGCAGAAAAAATGCCAAAGGCTGCACCGCTTTCCGGCTGATAGTTTTGCGATTGATAGGTCTTTTCAAAGACTTTCGATAAGTCAATTTCCACTTGGTAGCGCCGATTCTTTAGATTGAGCGCTTTCCAGACAAGTGGAGTAAACTGGTTTTTATAGGAAAGCTCGACCTCGTAAGCCGAAGCGTCTGTCACATACCCGCTTCCTGCGTCCAGTTCCCGCACGATATATTTTCCAAGCGGCAGAAGTTTTGACACTGCTTTTCCTTCCGCATTGGTCGTAATCGTATCTACCAAAGCTCCCATTGAAGCGCGGGTTGTCTTATATACGCTGTCAAGCACTGCAACACCAACTCCGTTTCCCGATTCTGCCTCGTCTTGATAGAGTGTCATTGTATAGCCGTCGGCATAGGTAATTTCCAGCGGACTTTCCGCGTCTTGGTTTGAAACAATTTCAATCGTATAGGATTCCTTTTCTCCGCTTTCCGCAGATTCATGGCGAACTGCCTTCCAGCTGACGCCATCATATGGCGTTCCGCTGCTGACCGGATGATCCGGCGTCAGTTTTGCATACCAGTCAATGCGGTGGTCGGTGCGATGCTCCCCGCTTTCGTCCTTTTCATATTTTACAAAGTTTAAGGTCGGAACAAGATACTGAAAATCGCTGTCCACCGCAGTCTGCGGAATGGTAAGTGTCACTTTCATTACGCCGCCCTGATAATACATTTCGGTTCGGATTCCGTCGGAAGAAAGAAAGTACAGCGGCGCATCCGGCTCTGCTGCTGTAAAGGTCATAGTATTCCCCTCTTCTTCATAAGCATAGCCTGCTCCAATCTCTGCCTGCGGGCGAATTTCTTCTGCCTGTTTGGTTATCTTGGTAATTGCGGTCTTTTCTTTGGTATTTGCTTTTGTTTCTACAAGAAAACTATCCCAGCAAAACGAGAAACCGTTTTCATCGCCTGCCTGCTTGACATAGCTTGCCTTATAGACTTGAATGCTCATCTTCTGGAAGTTTCCGTTTTCGTCACATTCCTGCCATCTGCCGTCAGCAAGCAGCACCGCATACGCAGGGCTTTCGGTTTCGCTCTTTGTAATAATGATGTGATGTGCCTTTTCCTGTGGGTCATCCGTGTACGGAAGAAGGCTCCAGCCCTCCGGAATCGTAAAGGTATCGGCCGGAGTTCCGTTTTCATCGCAAAGCACAGACTGCGGACTGTCATAATACGCACCGCCCATATAGTAGCCTTCGGTTTGAACCGCAAAGCCCTCGCCTACTTTTATGACCGCCTTTTCTCCGGCGGTTTTATATAAAAGCTCGGCTCCGTAGTTTTCCCATTCGTAACGCGTTTTGGTATCTCGCTTTTCTGCAAGGTCGCCTTTGCTCTCGTCGATGATGCCATCGCCGTCAAGGTCTTTTGCTTCCTGTACAATGCGTTCCTCTTCCTTTACATCGTTTGCAGTTAAATGATAAAAGACATAATCTTTTTCTTCATACCTGCTTGCCCCGATTTGCGACAGGTCAACCGGATTTCCGTCCTCATCGGTATCCATTTCCCCGTCTGCTTCATAAAGATAGGTCTTATCGTATACGGAGAGATTACTTGCAGGGTTCGGATCATCCGGTGATTGATAGCCCAAAAAGCTTTCCATCGGAGAAAGGATTTTTTCGCCAACACTTCCGTCCGGGAGGGTAAGCGGAATGGAAATCCGGTAGCCCTCTTTTACGGTCGATACCTTGCTCACTTCCACATCGGTAATGGTCTTTCCGCCTGCCTGATAGGTCATCGTAACTTTTACATCATAGCGCAGCTTCAGACCGTTTTCCTCCGTTTCATAAGAGTAGGAATAAACCGTATCTTTTTGCTCCGGCGACACATAAATACGGGTATAGTGTCCGTCCTCGCTTTCGCTGCGGTCTTTCAAAAACCAGAGCTTGGCACCGGAGTGATGCAAAAGACTTCCTGTTTCATAAATGCTTCCCTCTCCGCTGAAAAACTTGGATAGCGTATGCTGCACTTTTTCCAAAAGATTTCCGGCATGGGTCGATTTTTCAGTCGGGATGACAATTTCTTCTCCCGTTTTGGCATCATAAATTTTCGGTCCGTCACTGCCATCATTTAAGAGAATATCTTCGGCAGCAAAAATGCCAAAGACCGCATCTTTTAAGGCCGTAACCTTTTCATAGATTGGCTGCATGAGGGTGTATCCGTCTTTGACAATTTTTCGGAATCCGGAAAAAGCCTCCCCGCTCTTCTTTATTTCGATTTTTCCTTTTACCATATGGTTCGTCAGGTATACCGGATGATAGGTAATCCCATACGGATAGTCCGCAGAATCATAGTTTGCATCGGCTTGTGAGATGTTTCCCTGATAATCAACCATCTGTCCGAAGTTGCCATCGACATGCGTCTTCTGTTTTTCCACCTTAAAGGTGTAAAAGTTGAAAACTTCATTTAAGGCGTATGCGTCCTTTCCCTCGTAGGTGACTTTTTCCATCGAGTCATCATAGATTCCGACAAGGTCGCTGTAGGAATGCCCGGACAGGGCTTTGCGCTGTCCTTCTTCGGCTGTTCCAAAATCATGGCTTTCCGCTTTTCCCATGCCATGATATTCGCCGACAAAATATCCCTCCGGCAGCAGCCATTCCTCCACGCGGTAAATTCCATATTCCAGTTGATACGGAATCGTGATTTCGCCGTTTTCGTCCGCTTCAAAGGTGTATGGCCCTTTTTTCGTAATGTCGTCACTGTTTGGAAGAAGTCTTCCGTAGTTTTTCAACTTTTTGTTTTCTTCCTCTGTATTCAGCGGATTTCCAAGATAGCGGATATAGAACTTTGTTCCTTTTGCGCGCACCTGCTTTCCGGTTTCGGCATTGGTTTTCACGACCTTGATTTTGTTTGTCTTTTTCACATCGCGAAGATTATAGTCATAGCGATTGTCAAAATCATCGTTTGGCGTGTAGCTTCCGCTGTGTTCATCAATTACGACTTCAAACTGCTCTTTCACAAAGGAGTCATCATCTGCAGCGTATTCCTCCACGATATATCTTCCATACGGAATATCGTATATATACAGGTCGCCGTTTGTTCCGATTTTTAAGGCTTCAGCTGCATTGTCTTTTCCTGTAGCATCGCGTACGACGCGGTAAACCGCCGTCCCGGAAGGCTCGTCCTTTTCCCGGACAAAAGAAAGATACGGATGGTTTTCATAGCCTCCGCTTGCAAGCCGCATTTTCCAGTAGGAATTTACCGAGTCCCGCTCGCCTCCCGCAGCTCCGTCCTTTCGCTCGGAAAAAACATTTTCACTTTCTAATGACTTGGAAATGGTCATTTTGCCGCGGTAGCAGTCATCAATGAAAGTATCCGGAACTGCGATAACCGTTTCATCGACAGCCGTAATCATTCCATGCTGCTCATCGATGTCCGTTATTTGCTGCGGATCGCGATAGGTCACATCGTACTGAATCTCCGACCAGTTTGCGTCCTCACAGGCATAGCTTCTGCTATCTTCTGTGACGGCGTAATATCGGATGGTGGTTTTCCGCACCCCGCTGTCCGGCTCGATAAAACGCCCTGCAGGCCGCTCAATCTCACGAATTTCATAGGTGTGCTCGCCTTCCCACTCGACTTTCGTCGGCTGCTTTGTGCCGCAGCCATGAAGACGTGTGCCGCCGTTTCCGTCTGAAACGCGATGCGTAGCGGTACTGCCGCTTTCCGTTCGGGTAAAGTCTTCCGGCGTGTTCCACGGTTGGTCAGATAGGGTCGCTGTGCTGCCATACGCATCTAAGGTCACGCGATCCACTTCCTGTCCATCGCGATAAAGGGCGAAGGTTGCCGCAAGGGTCGCATCGCCCATCGGGGTGCAGGTATCGCCGTCATAGCCCGGATTCAGGTCGTCTTTATGAATCTGAAAGGTAAAAGTCGGAAAATATTCCGGCTCCGGAGGCGGTGCATCTTTTGGTTCGACTTCTTCCTCCGGTACCTTTGTGGCCAGCTTTAGATACCCTTCGATTGGGTCGCAGTATCCGGTCGCCACCGGCTGCACATGACCGTAGCCGTCTTTACATTCCCAAATCAACATATCATCATATTTGGCAGTATCCCTTGCTGGCGCATTTTTCTTAACCGTATAGGTAAC
>Ga0129311_1001249_pt1 | contig 18494 bp, 16 predicted proteins | sample Go1ome_FD_94435 | JGI IMG/M metagenome (GOLD analysis project Ga0129311, IMG submission 94435) | Western lowland gorrila individual fecal microbial communities from Wisconsin, USA - Go1022B metagenome | ecosystem: Host-associated > Mammals > Digestive system > Large intestine > Fecal | place... | reverse complement strand
GTCATCCGCACCGCCGCCGTCCACGACGGGAACCCGGAGATCGCCGGTGCCGTGGCCCGGGGCATCCCCGTTTATGAGCGGGCCCAGGCCTGGGGCGCTATCATGCAGCGCTATCCAAACGCCCTGTGCGTCTCCGGCACTCACGGTAAGACCACCACGACCTCCATGTGCACCCACATTTTCATGGCCGCCCAGCAGGACCCCACCGTTATGATCGGCGGAACCCTCCCCCTGCTGCACTCCGGCTACCGGGTGGGCCAGGGCGACACCATCATTCTGGAGTCCTGCGAGTATTGCAACAGCTTCCTGAGCTTCTATCCCACCGTGGCTGTCATTTTGAACGTGGAGGCGGACCATCTGGACTTTTTCAAGGACCTTCAGGATATTGAGCGCTCCTTCCACAAGTTCGCGGACCTGGTGCCGCCCGCCGGCTCCGTCATCGTCAACGCCGACAACCAGGGTGCCCTGGACTCCGTGGTGGGCCTTGTCCACCCCGTGTTCACCTTCGGCCTGGAGCATCCCGCTGACTGCACTGCCGCCAACCTCGGTGAGGAGGACGGCCATCCTACCTTTGACATCATGGTACGCGGCGAGAAATACGCCCATGTGACTCTCCATGTCTATGGCCGCCATAACGTGCTCAACGCCCTGGCCGCCGCCTCCGCCGCCTATGCCCTGGGCCTGCCCGGCAAGGCCGTGGAGGAGGGTCTCGCGGCCTTCACCGGTGCCGGGCGCCGCTTTGAGCACAAGGGTACCTACAACGGTGCCGAGGTCTACGATGATTACGCCCACCACCCCGACGAGCTCCACGCCCTGCTGACCACCGCCCGCTCTCTGCCTTATAAGCGGCTTATCGTGGCCTTCCAGCCCCACACCTACTCCCGCACCGCCAAGCTGTTCGACCGGTTCGTGGAAGAGCTGAAGCTGCCGGATGTGACCATTCTGGCGGAGATCTTCGCCGCTCGGGAGCAGAACACCCTGGGCATCTCCTCCTCCGACCTGTGCCGGAACATTCCCGGTGCCGTGTACTGCTCTACTCTGGACAAGGTGACAGAGGAGCTGCGCAAGGCCGCCCAGCCCGGGGACCTTATTTTGACCGTAGGCGCCGGCGACATTTACCGGGCCGGTGAAAAGCTGCTGGAAAAGGAGAACTGAGCCGTGGAGATCACCCCGCTGTACCATAACCAGCGCCCTGACGGGGCGCTCCTTCCCCAGGAGGAGGCCGCTTTCGGTATTCTGGAGGCCCTTGGCATCGACTATGACCGGGTGTCCAGCGAGCCCGCCGACACCATGGAAAAATGCGCCGAGGTCAGTAAAGTCCTTGGCGTGCCCATCTGCAAGAACCTGTTTCTATGCAACCGGCAGAAGACCCAGTTCTATCTGCTGGCCATGGGACCGGACAAGCCTTTCCATACCAAAGACCTCAGTCATCAGATCGGCTCCGCCCGGCTGTCCTTTGCCCCGGAGGAGGCCCTTTGGGAGCTGCTGCACTGCACCCCCGGCTCCGCCACGGTGCTGGGCCTTATGAATGATACGGAGCACCAAGTGCGCTTTCTCATGGAGCGGGAGGTCTACGAGGCGGAATACCTCTCCTGCCACCCCTGCATCTGCACCAGCAGCCTGAAGCTGAAAACCAGCGACATTCTCCACAAATTTCTTCCCCACACGGGGCACGATGTCACCGTGGTGGACCTGTAAAAAAGTGCGTGCCGTTTGGCACGCGCTTTTTATCCGGCGATCTCCACGTTCAGCACGGTATCCTCCGGGAGTATTTCCTCCATCATCAAAAGGACGCTGTCCCGGCCCTTTTGCCCCGCTTGCTCCAACAGTCCGCGGCTCACGGCCTTTTCCTCCATGACGGTCTTCTGCTCCGCCTGGAAAGCAGTGAAATCCTCCACGGTGAAGGGATTGAAAATGCTGGTCTTTTCATCAAAGATCTCCACGCTGTTCTCGTCGATCTCATGGGAGAGGATCTGCACCTCCGGGAGCACGATGTGCACCTCCCCACCGGAGGCCTCCACCTGTGCACGGCTCAAGTCGACGCCCGCCTTGATGGTCCCGTCATAGGTGAGGATAAACTTCTTCGTGGTAAAAGGCACCTTAACACCATAGAAGTCGTTGCTGTTTTCGAACTGGGCCATATTGGTATAGCTGTATGTCATGGTGGCCAGCTCGCGGATCTCTGTCAAGCGGCTTTCCACCACCACGGCGGAAAGCTCCGGAGTCGTTTCGCTGTTCGCCGCCGTGTAGCGTCCGCTCAAAAAGCCGGCGGCGCCTACCAGGACACAAAGCAGGATGCCCAGGCAGATATATTTCACCGTTTTATAGGGGTGGATTCCCTTTTTCTCTCGCACCGCGTCCATCGTCACCCCTTCCCTCTTTCGCATCTATTTTGTTCTTGGCAAAAAGGAGCGGGCAGATGCCCGCTCCTTTTTTGAAGAGTCTTTACTTGCTCAGTGCCTCGTCGATAGCTTTGGCGGCAGTCTTGCCGGCGCCCATGGCCAGAATGACGGTGGCAGCGCCGGTGACAGCGTCACCGCCGGCGTAGACGTTATTCTTGGAGGTCAGGCCGTCCTCGTTGACCACGATGCCGCCCTTCTTGTTGATCTCCAGACCCTTGGTGGTGTCCTTGATCAGGGGATTGGGGCTGGTGCCCAGGGCCATGATGACGCAGTCCACATCCAGCTCGAACTCGCTGCCGGGGATCTCCACGGGGCGGCGGCGGCCGGAGGCGTCAGGCTCGCCCAATTCCATCTGGATGCAGCGGATCTTGTTGACGTTGTCGTTCTCGTCAGCCAGGATCTCCACGGGGTTGTTGAGGGTCTTGAAGATGATGCCCTCTTCCTCAGCGTGCTCCACCTCTTCCTTACGGGCGGGCAACTCCTCCATGCCGCGGCGGTACACGATGTACACCTCGGCGCCCAGGCGCTTGGCACAGCGGGCAGCGTCCATAGCCACGTTGCCGCCGCCCACCACGGCCACCTTCTTGGGATGGACGATAGGCGTGTCAGACTCGGGCTTATAGGCCTTCATCAGGTTGATGCGGGTCAGGAACTCGTTGGCGGAGAACACGCCCTTGTAGTTGACACCGGGGATGTTCATGAACATGGGAAGGCCAGCACCGGAGCCGATGAACACGGCCTCAAAGCCCTGCTCCTCCATAAGCTCGTCCACAGTGATGGTACGGCCCACCACGGTATCGGTGGCGATGGTGACGCCCAGCGCCTTCAGGCCGTCCACTTCCTTCTGGACGATGGTCTTGGGCAGACGGAACTCGGGGATGCCGTAGACCAACACGCCGCCGGCCAGGTGCAGTGCCTCGAACACGGTGACCTCGTAACCCATGCGGGCCAGGTCGCCGGCGCAGGTCAGGCCCGCGGGGCCGGAACCCACGATGGCCACCCGGTGGCCGTTGGAGGCGGGCTTTTCAGGAGCGGCGGTGGCGTGGGCGTTGTGCCAGTCGGCCACGAAGCGCTCCAGCCGGCCAATACCGACGGGATCGCCCTTCTTGCCCCGGACGCAGTACTTCTCACACTGGTTCTCCTGGGGGCAGACACGGCCACAGACAGCGGGCAGGGCGGAGGTGTTGGAGATGATCTGATAGGCCTCCTCAAAATTGCCCTTGGCCACCTCGGCGATAAACTCGGGGATATGTACCATAACAGGGCAGCCGGTCATGCAGGGCTTGGCCTTGCAGTTCAGGCAGCGCTGGGCCTCGTCCAGAGCCTGCTCCTCGGTATAGCCCAGTGCCACCTCGTCAAAGTTCTTATTGCGAACGTTGGGGTCCTGAGAGGGCATGGGATTTTTCACTAAAGACATATTGGCCATATTATTCGGCCTCCTTTTTGAACAGGTTGCAGGTCTCCTCGTGCTTGTGCATCTCGAAGTCCCGGTACATCTGGTTGCGCTTGACCGCCAGATCCCAGTCCACCTTGTGACCGTCGAAGTCAGGGCCGTCCACGCAGGCAAACTTCATCTCACCGCCGACACTGAGGCGGCAGCCGCCGCACATTCCGGTGCCGTCCACCATAATGGGGCTCATGGAAACGGTGGTGGGGATACCGTAGGGCTTGGTGGTCAGGGAGACGAACTTCATCATGACCATAGGACCGATGGCAAACACCTCGTCATACTGGTTGCCAGCCTCAATGAGCTCCTTCAGCGCGTCGGTAACAAGGCCTTTCCGGCCATAAGAACCATCATCGGTGCAGACGATCAGCTTATCACTGGACTTTTTGAAATCCTCTTCCAGAATCACCAGGTCCTCGCTGCGGAAACCGACGATGGCATGGACCTCGGCGCCGCTGTCGTGGAACTTCTTCAGGACAGGATAGGCGATGGCGCAGCCGACGCCGCCGCCCACCACGCAGACCTTCTTCTTGCCTTCAGTCTCGGTGGCCTTGCCCAGGGGGCCCACAAAGTCCTGGAGGCAGTCGCCCTCGTTCAGGTGGCTCAGCTTCTCGGTGGTGGCACCCACAGTCTGGACAATGATGGTAACGGTACCCTTCTCGGGGTCGTAATTATTAATGGTAATGGGGATACGCTCGCCGTTCTCGTCCACCCGCAGGATGATGAACTGGCCCGGCTGCGCCTTTTTGGCGATGAGGGGCGCCTCGATCTCATACAGCGTAACGGTGGGACGGAGAGCCTCTTTTCTCACGATACGATACATATTTTTCCTTCTTTCCCAATGTCTGAATTTTAGGAGTACGCATACCTGCATCCTTCGATACGACACATTGTTTACATTTTAACATATGCAGTATGGTCCGTCAACGGCTTTTTGCCGTTGTTTTGCCAAAATTTTAACGTTCCTTTTTGGAACATTCGCCGGCCGTCTTTCCTTCATGTACAAAGGGTGATTTTTCGCCCTTCACTGCAGATGACGCCCTCCTCCCGCAGACGTTTCAGCTCCCGCATCATGGCGCTGCGGTCTGTGGCAATATAGTCAGCCAGGGTGCTCAGGGAAAAGGGCAGCGTAAAGGTTTTGCTGCCCGCCTTTTCACTGAGCTGGTGGAAATAGCACAGGAGCTTATCCCGGATGGAGCGCCGGGACAGCACATCCACCCGCTGGCTGAGCTTCTGGGCTTTGTCCACGATGAGCCCCAGCATATTTTGGACCAGCAGGCTGTGGTGGGTACAGGCCCGCTCGCACCGTTTCAGGAGGTGATAATAATCGATGAACAACACCTCGCAGCCGGTCCGGCTGACCACCTCCAGGCTGTCTCCCCCGGAGGCGCCGAAGGCCAGATCCCGTCCGAACACGCCGCCAGGCCCCAGCTCCTCCAATACCGTGGACACTCCCTCCTCATCGATACGGATCAGAGCAGCGCTGCCCCGCTCCACGATGCCCACCACGTTTCCGGCGGAGGGCGTCGTGAAGTCGCAGATCAGGTCGTCAGCCCGGTAGGACCGCTGTGTTGCCCGGAAACAGTCCATCATCCGCAGGTACTCCTCATAGGTGATATCCCGAAACAGCGGACTTTGCTCCATTTCTTTCTGCGTCAGCATCACTACCACCCCTTGTTGCATATATCACATTATTGTTATCATATCAGCCCCGCCTCCAAATGTAAAGAGGGGTGCTGGGCAAATTTCATAGATTATTCACCATTTCTCCAGGCTCTTCCTGTATACTATAACCAGAGACCAGGGCTGGTCAAATACGGGCGGCCTGCCGCCCCGAGAAATGAGGCATCGCAGTGAATATTGCTTATTTTCTGATCCCCAAGAGCAGTGTGGCCTATCTGTACGATGACTTCACCTTCCGTCAGGGTCTGGAAAAAATGCGGCATCACGGCTATACCGCCATTCCCGTCATCACCCGGGACGGACGGTACATGGGCACCGTCAGCGAGGGCGATTTCCTCTGGCGACTTCTCTCCGAGGACCGGGATTTCCAGCGTTCCTGTTCCATGCGGGATATGGAGCAGCTGCGGATCCGGGACATTCTGCAGGACAACTCTTACCCTCCCGTTCGCATCACGGTCGGCATGGAGGAGCTTCTGCACAGCGCTATGAACCAGAATTTCATTCCCGTGGTGGACGACTTCGACTGCTTTATCGGTATCGTGACCCGCAAGGACATCATCCGCTATTTCGCCGGTGAAAAAAAGGAATTGCAGACCGGCCTCCTCCGCAAGATCGTATAACCGCTGAACATACTCTCACCGCCTGAATATCACGGGAAGGGGCTCCGGTACAAGCCGGAGCCCCTTCCCATTGGCAAACACGTTCATGTGAGCAGCGTCTCCATAGGCACCAAATCCACCTGACGGCGCAGTTGCCCCGTAAAAGCCGTGCAGGCAGTACAGCCCGGAACCGTCTCTGGATACCAGAGCTGTTCCCCAGGCGCCAAGCCGTTCTCCTCTCCCAGTTCCACCGGTGTCCCGGTGCGCTTGGCCCGGGCTTCCCGGCGGACCCAGCTTTGGAAAAATGCCTCCGCCGTATCGGCGCCGAACCGTTTCAGCAGTTCCGGAGCCACCGGGCGGAGCCGTTCAATGTCCACACCAATGGCCTGACCGCTCAGTCCCACCAGCACCGCTCTTTCCGTATGGCTGATACTGAAGGACACTTCAGGGTAATCCGGAAAGTACGGTTTGCCCAGGGGCGTGTACGCCATGGGCGGCAGGCTGCTCCATCCGCGCTCCCGCTCCAGGGCCAATATCAGCAGCCGATAGGCGCAGAGCGGCTCCCGGCGCTGCTCCTTCCGGGGAAGGCGCAGCAGGCGCTGCCGACGCTCCGGAGGCAGAAACTCCAGAAGACAGGCCTCTTCCCGCTCCGTCAGCGATCGGTCCATCCAGGTTGCCCAAAGTCCGCCCATCATATACGTTTCCTCCCTCCACTGTCTGACTATACATTGTATCCGCCGTTCCCCGGACTTGTAAAGCAGTTCTCACAAATTTTTTTCATTTTTTTGTGAAAAAAAAGAGGAAATCCAAAAGTCAAGGGGTATATGTAAATAGTCCGTTTTGAAAACTGTCTGCTTTTTTGGTATGGAAGACGGGAAACGTGGCAAAACTGACCGAAAGGAGGGGCCATTTCATGGCGTTTCCCCAGAATTTTCTGGACGAGCTCATTGCACGCAGTGATATCGTGGATGTGGTGGGCAGCTATGTGCAGCTGACGCGGAAAGGCTCCAATCTCTTTGGCCTTTGCCCTTTTCACAGCGAAAAAACAGGCTCCTTTTCCGTCTCTCCCGATAAGCAGATCTACTATTGCTTCGGCTGCAAAAGAGGCGGCGGCGTGGTGAACTTCATCATGGAGGAGGAAAACCTCACCTTCCCTGACGCTGTGCGCTTTCTGGCCAAGCGGGCCGGCATGGAGGTCCCCGAGGAAGAAGGCGACCGGGAGGCCGGCCGCCGTAGGCAGCGGCTGCTGGATCTGAACCGGGACGCCGCCCGCTTTTACTACCAGCTGCTCCAGCAGCCGGAGGGCCGGGCCGTGCGGGAATACCTGGACCGGCGGCGGATCAAAAAATCCACCGCTGTGAAATTCGGCATGGGCGCTTCCCTGGATTCCTGGGATACTTTGCTCACCGCCATGACGAAAAAAGGCTACACCAAGGCGGAGCTGCTGGAAGCGGGCCTGGTAGTCCAAAACAAAAACGGCGGCCTGTATGATAAGTTCCGAAACCGCCTCATGCTGCCGGTCATCGACACCCGGGGCGACGTGGTGGCCTTCGGCAGCCGGGTACTGGACAAATCAGAACCCAAATATATGAACTCCTCGGAAACGCCAGTGTATTCCAAGCGGCGGGTGCTGTATGGGCTGAACCTGGCCAAGAAGACGAAGCGGTCCAACATCATCCTCTGCGAGGGCAACTTAGATATCGTCACCCTCCACCAGGCGGGCTTCGACAACGCGGTGGCCTCCATGGGCACGGCGTTGACGGTGGAGCAGACCCGGCTCCTCTCCCGGTTCACCAAGGAGCTGGTGCTGTGCTACGACAACGACAATGCCGGTAAGATCGCCACAGAGCGGGCCTTGCAGATCCTGCAAAACTCAGAGTTCACAGTCCGGGTCTTGCAACTGCCCCGGCGGCTGGTGGACGGCGAGTATGTCAAGCAGGACGCCGATGACTTCATCAAATTCCAGGGGCCGGACGCTTTCGAGCGGCTGCTCAGCGGCAGCGAGAACGGTATTGAGTTCCGCATGGCCCAGGTAGCCGGAAAATATGACCTGGCCGACGATCAAGCCCGGGTGGCCTATTGCGAGGAGGTCAGCGACCTTTTGGCGGGGCTTTCCAACCCGGTGGAGCGGGAGATCTACACCACCCGTGCCGCCGAGGCCGCCAAGATCACCCCGGAGGCCATGAAGCTGGAGGTCCAGCGGGCCTTCAAGCGCCGTCTGTCCCGAGAAAAGCGGGCGGAGCTGCGGAGGGACCTGAACCCTGCCGCCCAATTGCAGCCGAAGGAGCGGTCGTTCCGCTATGACAACCTGCGCTCCGCCCGGGCGGAGGAGGGCATTCTGCGGCTGCTGACCATGGACGAATCCCTCTTCGGTCAGGAGCCGCCCCTGCGGCCGGAGCAGTTCTCCTCTCCCCTGCTGGGAAAGGTGTTCAGCCTTTTATGGCAGACCCGGAAAGAGGGGCGGCAACCCTCCGTGGCGGCTCTGGCCGGGGCGCTCACCCAGGAGGAAATGAATCACATCACAGCCATTTGCCAGCAGCCGGAATCTCCGCAAAACGCCCGGCAGGCACTGGCGGACTACATACGCATCGTACAGGCAGAGGCTGAAAAACGTGCCGGCAGGGACACCGACCCCCTGCTGGCGGCCACAGAAAAATACAAGAACAAAAAGGGTACTGGAGGAAAGCAGCATGGCTAAAGAATTGGAAGAGATGACCCCCGCGGAACTGAAAGCGCAGGCAGACGCTCTGTTGGCGGCTGCGGACGCGGACATGGCGGAGGTCCCGGCTGCAAAGCCTGCCAAAAAGTCCGTGAAGAAGAAGGGCGCCGGGGCGGATGCCGCCCAGGAGCCGCCCCATGTGATGACGGATGATGAGGCCAAAAAAGCCGGCATCGTCCGGCTGGATGACAAGCAGGTGGCGGCTCTGCCCGCGGCCAGCTGGCTCATCAACAACGAAAAGCTGCGGGAACTGCTGGCCAAGGGTAAGAAGAAGGGCAAGCTGGAGTCTGCGGAACTGATGGAGGCCGTGGACGATCTGAATCTGGAGAGCGAGCAGATGGACCAGCTGTACGACTCTCTGGAGGCGCTGAATATCGACATCAGCACCGACGATGACCTGCTGCCGGATCTGCCGGATGACGAGCCCGCCGCCGAGGAGATCGCCGACGTGGAGGAGGAAGAGCTGGTCGACCCCAACACGCTGGTAAACAACTTCTCCATCGACGATCCCGTCCGCATGTACCTCAAGGAAATCGGCAAGGTCCCCCTGCTGTCTCCCGACGAGGAGATCAACCTGGCCCAGGCCATGTCCGCCGGCAACGAGGCCTCCCGCCATCTGGCGGAGCTGAAGCGCCAGCGGGAAGCCGGTGAAGCAGTCACCGCCACCGCCGAAGAAGAGGCCGCCTGGGAGAGGGACTACAAAAAAGGTGAAGCCGCCAAGCAGAAGCTGGCGGAAGCCAACCTCCGTCTGGTGGTATCCATCGCCAAGCGGTATGTGGGCCGCGGAATGCTGTTCCTGGACCTGATCCAGGAGGGCAACCTGGGCCTCATCAAGGCTGTGGAAAAGTTCGATTATACCAAGGGCTACAAATTCTCCACCTACGCCACCTGGTGGATCCGGCAGGCCATCACCCGGGCCATTGCCGACCAGGCCCGCACCATCCGCATCCCTGTCCACATGGTAGAGACCATCAACAAGGTCATCCGGGTCAGCCGTCAGCTCCTTCAGGAGCTGGGCCACGACCCCACGCCCAACGAGATCTCCGCCGAGATGGGAATGCCTGTGGAGAAGGTCCGGGAGATTTTGAAAATCGCGCAGGAACCCGTTTCCCTGGAGACCCCCATCGGCGAGGAGGAGGACTCCCATCTGGGCGACTTCATCCCCGACGAGGGTGCCAGCGAGCCCAGCGAAGCCGCCTCCTTCACCCTGCTGAAGGAACAGCTGATGGACGTGCTCTCCACCCTGACTCCCCGGGAGGAAAAGGTCCTGAAGCTGCGCTTCGGCATTGAGGACGGCCGCACCCGGACCCTGGAGGAAGTGGGCAAGGAGTTCAACGTCACCCGTGAGCGCATCCGCCAGATTGAGGCCAAAGCCCTTAGAAAACTGCGTCACCCTTCCAGAAGCAAAAAACTGAAGGACTTTTTAAACTGAGTCAATTACCATGTTAAGTAATGCGTACTGAACAAAGCCGTAAGCCCAGAAAGCCAAGGCTTACAAGGCCAATCAGCTTTGTTCAAGTGCAAGGATTTTGCGCAGAATTGCGTAAAATCCTTGCACTTTCCGATGGTGTGGTGTACCGCACCATCGGAAATACGTATTATTGTAACAATGTCTGAATTCTATCAAAAGGGCTGAAAACAGCCCTTTTGATAGAATTGTGCGGCAATCGCCGCACGAACAAGCCATGAGGCGGTTTGTTCAGTAGTCATTAATTAATCTTCTGGCGGGGCATATTCATCCCCGTGAGTTGTTGAAATGTGTCCAGCTTGTTCGAACAGCATTGCAACTCTACAAAAGAAAAATCTCCTAAAGAAGGATATTGAAAGGGTTGTTGGAATGCGACATATTCCAACAAATTTGCAAAAAATGAAAATCCCTGGATCCATTGTGAACAGGACCAGTAAAAACGGACAATAGACAAAATGCCCCCCTGATGTAGGAAAATAACTACGTCAGGGGGTATTACTGTGTCTAAGAGAAATTACACACATATCAAGATTCTGGAGCCTGAGATTTTGGCAATGAAGGGGGCTGGAAAAACCAAACGAGAGATTGCTGAACATTATGGATTGAAGATGGGGCAAAGCGATGCCGGCGCAGAGAACGGAAAACCATAGCAGGCATTCAGCCTCGCCCCCAAGGGCGCCCCAGGAAGAATGGACAGGCCCCTCATCAGCAGGAAAAACAGAACTGGAACGACTGCGAACGGAAAACAAGCTTTTGCGGGATTTTCTGCAATTGACAGGAAGGAAGTGAGGCCACGAGCCAAATACCAGGTTATCTGTATGAACAGGAGACGCTATTCAATATCCGCCATGTGCCGTTTCTTTGGCATCTCCCGCAGCGGCTACTATGACTATGTGAACCGCCTTGGACAACGTGCGCATGATGCGGATTTAGCAGATATTATCCGGGAACAACAAGAAAAATGCGATAGGACTTATAGATACCGAAGGATGTGGGAGTGGTTGAAAAGGGCAAAGAAAATATATCGAAACCCAGAAACAATCTTGAGAATTATGAAGAAATACGAACGTCTGTCAGAAATTCGCCGATGCAGGAAGTGGAGACAGATGGGGCAGCAACTTCACAAATATGAGAATTTGCTCAACAGGGCGTTTCAAGCAGACAAACCACCCCGTAAGTGGGTTACGGATATTTCCTATATCCACACAGGTCAGGGTGTCCTCTGTCTCACTGTGATCCGGGATTTGTTCGATAACAGTATTGTTGCATATAAAACCGGCACAAACCAGACGGTGAATCTTGTGCTGGACACCATTCGTCTTGCTCTGCAGAGAGAAAAGAAAGTCGCTGCGCAGTTGCATCTCCACAGCGACCAGGGGAGTCAGTACACCTCTCAAGCATACTTTGACCTGACTAAAGAATATGGGATAACTTCGTCTATGTCAAGTCGTGGAAATTGTTATGACAATGCTATGGCAGAAAATTTCTTTTCCATTCTCAAAACCAAGTGTGCATTTACAGACATCAGGCTACCACCTTTGAGGAAGCCAATGTATTGATCGACCACTATATTTATTTCCATAATCATCAGCGCATCCAGTTAAAAACTGGAGTGGCGTCGCTGGCGCTGCGCCACTCCGCTCAAAACTCAATATTTTCCTACCAGGGGCTTTTTTGTGTTGTCCGTACAATCTGGGGCAGTTCATTGTGATTCAAGGGGTTTTTCAATGGAACTGCTGGGCGGATTCGAATTGCTCAAAGCCGTTTTCCAGCGTGGTTTTCCGCTCTGTTTAGCCCTGTGTTTCAGCGGCTCCGTGGTATTTCATGGTATCTTATCCACATCGTCAAGAATCACGTTAAGGGAAAAAGCAAGGGAAACTTTTCTCCCCTTTCCTGGCCTTTGACGCTGGATGTATACCAAAGCGCCCTGCAACGAGGCGGGGCTGCTGGCCGCTATGGGGCGCACCGTGACCCCTCCGAGGGGCCTCCAGAGCTGGACAGATACCAGGGCACCGGCAGGGCGGCGGAGCCGCTGCGGGCCGCCTTTGTTTTGAAAACCTAGCATGGGGAAAAATCTTGCATGAATGGGGGCATGCGGTCTTGAGCGATTCGGTCAAGACTTTTTTGGGCCGGGGGGGGGCGGAGTGCAAGGAATCCCCGTGCACGCGGGCGCAGGTGTCCGCGCGCCCAAGCGTCCCGGCTTTTTTGCTGCGCCCGCCGCGATTTTTTGCCTCGTTTTTTGTGCCAAATTATGCTCTCACTTTGCGGATTGTCACGCGGTCAAACTTATCTCCCGCCTGGATGTCAACCACGCTTTCCCGCTTGCATTTTCGGCAATACAGCGACACACACGCCGCCGCAGTTTCCGGGTACAGCCGCATGATCTTCCCGGACCTGCACACCGGGCACGGGATAAACACGCCGGACGGCGTGGACTTGCATAAAGCAACAGCTCTTCCATTCATGAAAAGCAGCTCCTTTCCTGGGCAGCCCTCCCGCGCGTGCGCCTCGCGCGAAAAAGCCCTTGTGATTTCATGTTATGGCACCTCCGCTTTCTTTTCAAGCGGTTTCCGCCCTTTTCTCTTCCCCCATTCCTAAAGTTATATCTAATTACAAGCAAGTAACAAGGCGTCAAAGCCGCCTTGTTTTTCCTCTTCCGGCCTCCATGCCGGGCCGCTGTTCCAGTGCAGCGGCATCTTGTATTTGATATAGCAGTAGCTTCCGAACTCTGTTACCCGCTCTTCCCGCTCTATGATATGGCACCCCATCGGCACGGCCAGCATGGTATCATTCGGCACATAGGAGGACTTCACCACCGGCTTTTTCATATTCCGGCTCGCCGTCCACATCTGCGCCCCCACAGGCCGCCCTGAAACGCTCTCTTTCGTCAAGTACAGGGCCAGCGTTTCAAAATCCCGCTGTCCCACATATTCCATGTCCACCACATCACCATAGCCACGACATCCGTGCTGTTTATTTTGGAGGCAGTTGTGCTGGGTATGATCCTGCGGTATGGTCATCTGCATAAATGGGTCAATACTGCTATTTCCATCGCCATGCTGGTAGCAGCGGTGGCTCTGGGTCTGGCTTTCCCGGTGTATCTGAACCAGGGTACATGGCACATCATTATCTTCGCTTACATCCTGGTCGCCTGCGTCGCCCCGGTAAGCGCCCTGCTTCAGCCCCGGGACTACTTGAACAGCTATCTGCTGATCTTCATGATCGCGGCAGCCGTCGTTGGCGTCTTTGTGTCCAATCCCTCCTGCAATCTGGCCGCGTTCACCGGCTTTTGCGTGGACGGGCAGTATCTGTTCCCCATTCTGTTTGTGACGATCGCCTGCGGCGCCGTATCAGGCTTCCACTCTCTTGTTCCCTCCGGAACGGCGTCAAAGCAGATCAAAAATGAAAAGAATGTGCTCCCGGTGTCCTTTGGCGCTATGCTGATGGAGAGCCTGCTGGCGGTGATCGCGCTGATTGCCGTGGCCTCCTTTGGGGATGGAGAGGCCGCAGCACAGAGCTTGGTAACGCAGCCCCAGATTTTTGCCGGCGCCATCGCCAACTTCCTGACGGCCATCGGATTGCCGTACAATCTGGTATTTACCCTGATCAATCTGGCTGTGTCTGCGTTTGCGCTGACATCGCTGGACTCCGTGGCGCGTGTGGGAAGGCTGTCCTTCCAGGAGTTCTTCCTTGACGATGATGTAAATGATAAGAATAGGAAGCCGTGGCAGAGCCTGATGACCAACAAATATTTTGCAACGGTCCTGACGCTGGTGCTGGCTTATCTGCTGACAAAGGTTGGCTACAAGGAGATCTGGCCGCTGTTTGGCTCCGGCAACCAGCTGCTGTCCGTGCTTGCGCTGGTTGCCTGCGCGGTGTTTCTCAAAAAGACAAAGCGGCAGGGGGCCATGCTGTGGATTCCCACGGTATTCATGATCGCGGTCACCTTTACTGCGCTGGGAATGACCATTTATCATCTGGGCGGACAGCTTGTGACGACAGGTTTGGATCTCGGAAATACCCTGCAGTTGATCTTTGCAGTGCTGCTCCTCTTGCTCGGCATTATTGTTGCCGTTCAGGGGATCAAAAAGCTGACAGAAAAAGCAGACGGAAACCGCTCACCTGTCATAACGCACTCCCTATCAGGAAGAACACCGCTCGGACGCACGAAATGTCTGAGCGGTGTTTTTACAATTAAACAAAAACGACAAGATTTGTTCGCTATTTTGTGCAGAATGCTGATTGCAAAAGGAATAAAAAGAAGTAAGATAGCATGATGCAAATAGAACTGCACGTTTACGTATCAGAAAGGAAGTCTTGATTTTGTCCTATCATTATTTGATATATCTGGCCCTGATCCTCTTGAGTACCAAGCTGCTGGGGCTGGTGACCCAGCGGTTTCAGATGCCTCAGGTGGTAGGTGCGCTGCTGGCAGGTCTAGTCCTCGGCCCCGCAGGGCTGAATATCCTCTCTGAGACAGAGTTCCTGTCTCAGCTCAGTGAACTGGGCGTCATCGTTCTGATGTTTTCCGCCGGAATGGGGACGGACATTCAGGAGCTCAAGCACAGTGGAAAAGCCGGCTTTTTAGTGGCCCTGCTGGGCGTACTGGTCCCGCTGGCCATGGGCACGGCTCTGGCCTGGGGCGCTGCCAAAACGGGAATGATCGAAAGCAGCGGTTTCCTGGAGAACGTATTTGTGGGTACGGTCCTCACCGCCACCTCCGTCAGCATCACTGTGGAGACACTGAAGGAGATGGGAATGCTGGAGACCAAGGCAGGCAATACCATCCTGGCCGCCGCCCTCATCGACGATGTGCTGGGTCTGATTGCCTTGACCCTGGTCAGCAGCGTGGCCGGTGGCGGAGAGAGCATCCTGCTGGTACTGGCAAAGATCGTGGGCTTCTTTGTCTTTGCCGCCGTGGCTGGCTATGGTGCCTATCGGCTGTTCACCTGGATGCTGGAGCGCCAGCACGGCTGGGCCACCCACCGGAACACGGTGCTGGCCTTCGTGCTGTGCCTGGTGATGTCCTACTGCGCCGAGGCATTCTTTGGCGTAGCGGATATCACGGGCGCTTACGCGGCGGGCCTGGTGGTGGCCTGCACCCCCAAGGCCGCCTATATCCAGTCTAAATTCAACTCTATGTGCTATCTGCTGCTGACGCCGGTTTTCTTTGCCAGTATTGGCATCAACGCGCAGCTGACCGGCATGAGCGACCAGCTGGTGCTGTTCTCCATCCTGCTGCTGGTGGTCTCTGTGGTCTCCAAACTGACAGGCTGCGGTCTTGGCGCAAGGCTCTGCGGCTTCAGCAACCAGGAGAGCCTGCAGGTGGGCGCAGGCATGGTATGCCGGGGCGAGGTGGCTCTGATCGTGGCCAACCGCGGCTTGTCCATGGGCGTTTTGAGTCAGGCCATGATGACCCCCATCATTATCACTGTGGTGGGCGGTACGATACTGACGCCGATCCTGCTGAAGCTGGCGTTCCTCGGTCACAGTGGGGAGCCGAACGGTGATGGCCGGCTGGTGGACCGCTACAACAAGGTGGAGCAGTTGGATCGTGTTTCCGAGGGGCTGCTGCAGGCTGACCATGATTTGATGAATAAAAAATGAGCCCGGGAAAATGAAATGCCCCCATTTGTTAGACGGTATGGCATACTATCTAACAAATGGGGTGTTTACTATGCCAAATCGCAAGTGGCTTTGTTTCGATCATCTCTCCACTGGTATCGCAGATTCACCAAAACTTTTTCTTCTTCATGATCCAAAGACAAACCAATACCACTACCATGCTGGCAACGATGACAGCTGGGTAACCATATTGCCAGGTCAACTCCGGCATATACGCGAAATTCATACCGTACCAGCCTGTCACAAGCGTCAGAGGGAGAAAAATCGTGGTGACGATGGTGAGAATTTTCATGATTCGGTTCTGCCGAATATCGATCTCTGCCTGAAAAAGCTCCCGTATCTGCATTCCATACTCCCGCAGCATTTGCGCCTGGTTCTTCAAACGGTCGATCCGTTTCTCTACCAGGTGGAACAGTTTCAGATCATTTTCTTCAAAATACTCATTTTCATTTTCTTCAAATTCGCAGACCATATCCTCCAGCTGCGTGTAGTAATGGATCCAACCGGCAACCTCCTTCCGCAAAGCGGTCATGTGAAGATTAAAGTCATCCATGATCCCCGCTAACACCTGGTCTTCCAGGTGGGTCAGCTGATCTTCAAGCTCTTGCAGGTGGTGCATATCCTTGGTAATTAAAAGCTCCAAAAACGCATAGAAGAATCCTCCGACGTTCTTTTCCATCATCGGGTTCTCCTCTTGGACCCGATGAAGCATCGTATGGGCAACGCCGGAATCGTCACAAAGGATCACTTGATCCGCTGTCAAGAGGTAGCCAAACGCAATGGGGATCTGTTCCTTGGTCTGCCGTGGAGTTGCAATCGTTCCGCAGAGATAGCTCCGGTGTGTTTCCGCCTTGCACACACGCGCATCCCGTGCCGTTGGCGTATGCCAAAGGATCTGCTCCAGGCCAGAGAGATGGGGATTCTGATCCAGTTCCTCCGAGGTCAACAGAGTCAGGAAACAAGCATCAGAATCCGGCGCTTCCGTCAGCAGGCTCCGTGCAGAGGATAGATTGTATTGATACATGGAATTCTCCTTAAATGTGTATTTTGATTGGGGCCATTGTATCACATTTCGGCTTAAGTGCAAGGAGCAACCAAAGGAAGTCAAGAAATCGTATTTTTTGTGAACAGACTATATTGCTTTTGTTAACATTGGCACTCTCCGCTTGACAGTGCTAAAAAAACAAGACTATAACAAAGCCGTTCCAAGTGAGAGGACCAAAGCGGTCCTCACAACGGGCATTGAGATATGGTGAAATGGTCTACGGCAGCGTTGTTCAGTCCTGGTTTTAGCCCCACTGTCCCGATTCTCAGATCCGGTGCGGTATGAATCCCGAAAACCCGGTCGGCACCCTCCAGCGCACCAGCCTCCACAAAAGGCTTTGCACCCTGGCCGATCTCCTCAGCCGGTTGGAAGATAAATCGGACCTCTCCGCCGAATTCCGCTCTATGTTTTGACAGAATTTTGGCCGCCCCCAGCAGGCAGGCGGTATGAACGTCATGGCCGCAGGCGTGCATGACGCCCGGTGTCTGGGAACAGTACTCCGCTCCGCTGGTCTCCTGAATGGGCAGCGCATCAATGTCCGCCCGCAGTACGACGACACCCTCTCCTGTTCCGGTTCCCCGCAGAATACCCAGCACACCAGTCTCCCCCACGCGGGTATGGGGGATGCCGAAACGAGCCAGTTCTTCCTCCATTCGCTTCGCGGTGCGGAACTCCTGCAAACTCACCTCCGGATGTCGGTGGAATTCCCGCCGGGTCGCAACGAGATATTCCTGTTCTTCTTCAAGTTCTTTCTTCAAATCTGACATGCGCCCACCCTCCTTAAATAGCTCTCTGCTTTGGAGGAATCTTCTTCCGCAACTGCTCCAAACGGTTTAGCGCATCCAGAAGCGTCTCGTCCTTTTTGGCAAAGTGAAGGCGGATGAGATGATTCACCGGCTCCCGGAAGAAGCTGGAACCGGGAACAGCGCCTACGCCTACATCCCGGGCCAGTTCCTCACAGAACTGGAGGTCACTGTCATAGCCAAACTCCGAAATGTCCAGCAAAACATAGTAGGCACCTTCCGGGTCATTGTGAGAGATGCGCAGGTCATCCAGCCCCTTCAAAAACAGTTCTTTCTTGTGGGTATACTTGGCCAGCAAGCCGTCGTAGTAGTCCCGACCGAATTGCAGGCCGGGAATGACCGCCTCCTGCAAAGGCGCCGCGGCGCCCACTGTCAGAAAGTCGTGCACCTTTTTCGCCCGGTCGATGATCTCCGGAGGCGCGATGATGTAGCCAAGCCGCCAGCCGGTGATGGAATAGGTCTTGGAGAGGGAGGAACAGGAGAGCGTCCGCTCCCACATACCCGGCAGCGCGGCGAAATAAGTGTGCTGATGGGGCGCGTAGACGATATGCTCATATACCTCGTCGGTGATGACGTAGGCATCATATTTTTTGGCCAGTGCGGCGATGGTCTCCAATTCCTCACGGGTGAACACCTTGCCGCAGGGATTGGACGGATTGCAGAGGACCAGTGCCTTGGGGTGCTGCCGGAAGGCGTCCTCCAG
>Ga0129311_1001248_pt1 | contig 18498 bp, 17 predicted proteins | sample Go1ome_FD_94435 | JGI IMG/M metagenome (GOLD analysis project Ga0129311, IMG submission 94435) | Western lowland gorrila individual fecal microbial communities from Wisconsin, USA - Go1022B metagenome | ecosystem: Host-associated > Mammals > Digestive system > Large intestine > Fecal | place... | reverse complement strand
GATGAAGCGGTGAAGATGGATTTCAATATGTGGTTTTGAAGGTATGTGTGCACGAGTGGCTCAGTGGTGGAGTATCGCCTTGCCAAGGCGAGGGTCGCGGGTTCGAATCCCGTCTCGTGCTCTAGATGAGAGGATATCCAGTGTGGATGTCCTCTTTTTTGTATGTTCAAGCCCAGCCGGGCTCGAACAGTTCGAAGTCAAGGCTCCGCTCCGGTCATCGCAACAATTCCAAATGCTTGTAAAACATAGGATTGCATGGTATGATAAAATATGTTCGAAAATGCTGGCTGAGGGCACAAATCCAATTCCGCTGATTAAAGGAAATAAAGACATGAAGAATGTATTTGAGACGGATCCGGAAAGTCACTATCGATTTTCCTGGGACAAGCTTGGTGATATTGAAAAGGGACGTAAGCATCTGGGAGAATCCATGCCGGTGTTAGTATACCGACTTCTGGAATACAGCATGAATGATGTGTTGTTTAAAAATTTTGGGAAAGACAAGGCAGATGATATTTTTCGCCAGGCTGGATTTCTGGCCGGATCGGAATTTGCAAAGAATGTACTTCCTCTTGATGCGGATGAGAGTACCTTCATCAGTGTGCTTGCAAGCACGCTGGAAGCACTAAAGATAGGGCTTCTTCGAATGGAAGAGTGTGATTTTGAAAAAGGAGAATTTACCATAACCGTTCATGAGGATCTGGATTGCAGTGGACTTCCGGCAACCGGTGAACTTGTATGCAGATACGATGAAGGATTCCTTGCAGGAATTCTTGAAATGTATGCAGGAAAACGTTTTCAGGTACGTGAGGTAGAGTGCTGGGCCAATGGAAGCAGAGTCTGCAGGTTTAAAGGAATTACAGATGATGATCAATCATGATGAAAAGATTTATCAGGAATATATAAGGGCGCTGTTGTTTGATACAGAACAAGCGAGTTTGTCAAGAGACCAGTTATCAGGAAAATCGGAGGAGTTCGCGAATGCACTGGAATACTTTGGAGAATGTGTGAAGGAGGAACAAAGGATCCTGACACAGATGGCTGACGGAGATCTATCGGGCAGCTGTGATCCAAACAACCATCTGACTGCGCAAATCAAAAGCATTCAGAGTAATCTGCGACATCTTTCATGGGTGGCAGAACGGGTATCCAATGGCGATTATCGCCAACGTGTCCGTATGCTGGGGGAATTTTCGGATTCCTTTAATCATATGATCGAGCAACTACAGCACAATCAGGAGGAACTGGAAAAATCAAGCAATACCGATGTGCTGACAGGAATCGGGAACCGGCGGGCATTTAATCAAATGATCGAAAGACTCTGGAAGGATTCTCAGTCATGCAGCATTGGCTTTATCGATATTGACGGTTTGAAATATTGTAATGATCATTATGGTCATGGTGAGGGAGATCATTATATTCTTGAAACATGCAGCAAGCTGAAATTGTTATGTAAAGAGAATGAATACCTGTTCCGTATGGGCGGAGACGAGTTCCTGATTTTAAGTGAAACAGATTCTTCCGATGTGTTAAGACAAAGGCTGGCGCAGACTCATCTGGAATTTCAGAAAGAAATGGAAGAAAAGGTTGAATATCCGTGCGATTTCAGCTTTGGATGTGCAGGAACGGATGAAGAATCGGTTACAACGATCAGCGAACTGCTCACAAAGGCAGATGACCGGATGTATGATTTTAAAATTCATAACTATATAGATAAAAAATATCCGGTTTGCCAGGTTTCAAAGAATGAGACGACACTTGATAGATCAGGTTTGGATAATCGCATCTTTGATGCATTTTCCTTAACTCTCGGAAAACGATATATCTATCTTTGTAATATGGAAACAGGAGTATCCAGATGGTCGCTGCAGGCGGTCGAGGACTTTGGTCTTCCATCGGAATATATGTTTGAGGCTGATAAAATCTGGGAAAATTATATTCATCCGGATGACCGGGAGCTGTTCAAAAAGGATATTGAACTTGTGTTTTCCGGAAAGAAGTCCTTTCATGATATTGAATATCGTGCCCGGCTGAAGGATGGAACGTATGTGAGATGCAGCTGTGAGGGCTGTGTTCTCAAAGGACGGAAGAAAGGGGAACCGAATCTGTTTGCCGGAAGCATGATAAATCATGGAGCTGTTGAACATATTGATCCGGTGACGTGCTGTAACAACGTATACGCATTTCTTCAGGAGCTTCAGCACAGACATAAGAAACAGGATGGAGTTCTTTTTTTGACGATTGGAATCCGCCAGTATTTTGATATCAATAACATTTACGGATATGAAGTCGGAGATTCTGTGCTTCGCTCGTTTGCAGATTATTTGGATAAATTGATTCCTGAAACGAAGAGGATCTATCGAGTCGATGGTGTGAAGTTCGCGATCATTCTTCCTGTAGACATGCAGAACAAGATCCGCGATCTCTTTCTTAGGATCAAGGAAGCCGGAGAGCAGGGAATCCTTGCAGGCAATGAACGGATCCGGCTTTCTGTTTATGGAATTTCGATCCAGTTCAAGCATATGTCTGTCAGTGAGTCGATCGTTTTTCATGAGCTGATGCATCTGATGGCAGATGCAAAACAGAGCAACGGCGGTCTTTACGAGTATAATTTTGAGAAAACTCTTGAAGTTCAGAAGAAGATGGAGCTGACGGATACGATCAAGCGAAGCATCCTGGAAAATTGTGAAGGTTTTTATATGCTCTATCAGCCGCAGATGGACCGAAATGGAAGAGTGATTGGGGTCGAGAGCCTGCTTCGCTGGAAGAATGAAAAATACGGAGTTGTTTCACCGGGCAGCTTTATACCATGGCTTGAGAAGGAAAGCTGTTTTTATGTGCTTGGATTGTGGATCCTGCGGACGACAGTGATGGAGACAAGAAGGTTTTTGAAGGAACATCCGGATTTCAAGGTGAGTGTCAATGTTTCCTGGCGGCAGTTTGCACAGGAAAAGTTTGTGCAGGATGTGTGTGATATTCTGGGGGAAGAACATTTTCCAGCCTCCAATTTGACTTTGGAACTGACGGAGCATTGCCAAGCGTTGGATCAACAGATCCTGAAATGGCATATTACAGAATTTCATAAATATGGAATCGGAATTTCGGCAGACGATTTTGGAAGCGGATATTCTTCTTTCAGTCTGATGAAAACCTTGGATTTTGACTGCATTAAGATCGATCAAAGCTTTATCCGAAATATTCTGGTGCAGCCTGCTGATCAGATCATGGTCCAGTCGATCATTAATTGTGCAAAGGCACTTGGGATATTGGTTTGTGTAGAGGGAATCGAAAACGAAGAAATTTTTCAGTTTATCCGTAAGGCGGATCCGGGGATGTATCAGGGGTATCTGTTTGCGCATCCACTGACGATCACAGAACTGGAGGAGTTCCTAAAATAAAAGAAGCGATGGGAGTACAACAGCTGCATGGATCAACAGGAGTTGCCGACAGCACCAGGTAGAGTTCATGCATGAGGCTCACACGCTCAAGAAAGTTTAAACATGAATCATGAGAAAGGGGACATAGCTGTTCTAAGGCAGTTGTAAGTGTATGGGAAAACATAGAGATGGCTTTAAGAGCCGGACAGGATTTGTGCTGGCCTGCATTGGGTCGGCTGTTGGTATGGGGAATATCTGGAGGTTCCCATATATGGTTTCAGAATGGGGTGGAATGACGTTCCTGCTTCCATATGTTCTGTTTGTCATTTTGATCGCTTCTACCGGAGTGATCGAAGAAATGGCGCTTGGCCGGGCAGCAAAGAGCGGACCGATCAAGGCATTCGGTAAATGTACGGAGATCCGCACCGGAAATAAGCGGACAGGAGAGGTGATCGGTGTGATTCCGGTTATCGGATCCCTGGCATTGGCGATCGGATATAGCGTGGTCGTAGGCTGGATCTTCAAATATACATTTCTTGCACTTTCCGGTGGTCTCTTCCACTTAGGGCAGGACGTAGCCGCGATCGAAGGCTTGTTTGGAGGTACAGCCGCCGCATTTGGAAATAATGTATGGCAGGTGATCGCAATGCTTGTAACCGCGGTGATCATGGCATATGGAATTTCCGGCGGAATTGAGAAAGCGAATAAGATCATGATGCCGATGCTTTTTATCCTGTTTGTTGGGCTCGGCATATATATTTTTACACTTCCGGGTTCGGAACAGGGATATCGTTATATTTTTACACTGGATCCCAAAGGACTTTTTGATCCAAGACTCTGGATCTATGCGTTCGGTCAGGCATTCTTTTCACTTTCCATCGCGGGAAATGGAACAGTCATTTACGGTTCTTATTTGAGCGAGAAAGAGGATGTGGTCAGCTCAGCAAGAAATGTAGCTTTTTTTGATACATTAGCGGCGCTTCTTGCGGCACTCGTCATTATACCGGGCATGGCAGTGGGGGGCGCAGAACTATCGTCAGGCGGACCGGGGCTGATGTTTATTTATCTGCTGAATGTGTTTAATGGCATGCCGGGCGGATGGTGTGTAGAGATGGTCTTTTATGTCTGTGTTTTGTTTGCAGGCTTAAGCTCTCTGGTAAATCTTTATGAGGCACCGGTAGAGATGATGCAGGAGCGGTTTGGGTTCAAACGAAAAATTGCGGTTGCAGTGATCGCGATACTTGGCGGTATCATTTCCCTAATGATCCAGGGAATCGTTTCCGGATGGATGGATGCGGTCTCCATTTATATCTGTCCGCTGGGCGCGATGCTTGCCGCTATCATGTTTTTCTGGGTAGCCGGAAAGGATTTTGCGCTTACAGCAGTTAACAAAGGAACGAAAAAACCGATCGGCAGCTGGTTTATGCCGCTTGGAAAATATGTATTAGTTCCGGCTGCGCTTCTCGCACTTGTGGCGGGGGCGCTGCTTGGGGGAATTGGCTGATAAGAGATACTCCAGTGTTCCGTCAGGAGAAATCAGAGGACGGCACATGGAAAATTTAGTAGAGGAGGTAACTGCAAATATGAGCAGATTAAACGAATTGCTCCAACAGGCGGGCAATATTGGGCGGAATGAAGATGGTTCGATCACACGGCTGGGATTTTCAGAAAAATATTTCCAGGCGCTTGAGTTTTTAAAGGGACGCATGCAGGAGCTGGGAATGCAGGTGGAGACTGACCCGGTCGGAAATCTTCATGGTGTATTGCAGGGGAGTGACCCGGAAGCAAAATCCATCGTGATCGGTTCCCACATGGATACAGTTATGCAGGGCGGTGTATATGATGGAATGCTGGGTGTGACCGGTGCCCTGGAAGTGGCAGCCCGCTTAAAGGATGAAGGACGTACCCTGCGCCATCCATTGGAGATCTGGGGCTTTAACATGGAAGAGTCCAGTATTCTTGGCGGCACATTTGGAAGCAGATGCGTGACAGGGATGCTCGATCCGGATATTCCCGGATATGCGGAAAAATTAGCAAAGTTTGGCTGCAGTCCGGAAAAAGCAAAAGCCGCAAAGAGAGATATCAGCAAGTATGAGTGCTACCTGGAATATCATATCGAACAGGGCGATAAACTCGATCATACGGGACTTGATGTAGGAGTTGTCAGCGGAATCGTCAGCATCATCGACTATAAGGTAACGGCAAAAGGCATGAGCAACCATGCGGGCACAACGATGATGGCTAACAGAAAAGATGCGCTTGTCGGAATGGCAAAGCTGATCGTGGCAGCAGAAGAGCGGGCAAAAGAACTGAACGACACACTTGTATTTACTGTCGGAAAGATCTCTGTATCACCTGGACAGGAAAATGTAATTCCGGGGCAGGTTGTGGCGAACTTTGAGATGCGTCATATGGACAAAGCTGTAACAGATCAGTTCTATGCAGATATTCAGGCACTTGCAAAAGAGATTCCGAACTGTGAGTTTGAATTTGTAAATACCAGTGCCAAGTATTCCACACCGTGTGATCCGAGATTGATCAAACTGATCGATGAGGTCTGCACGGAAAAGGGAATCAGCCATATCATCATGCCCAGCGGTGCAGGCCATGACGCTAATTCGATGGCCCATGAAGGAGTTCCGATCGGTATGATCTTTGTTCCGAGTGTCAAGGGCATCAGCCATCAGGGCGACGAATATACAAAACCGGAGCATATCGATATGGGAGCGGATGTTCTGTATCATACGGTGTTAAAACTGGATGAAAATGGGTTTTAAGTTTTACAGATGATCGAATGAAGGACTGAATTTTATCTGGCAGAAGTTGAAAAACTATATAAACAGAGGAGGCAATTTATTATGGCAAAAGAAGCAAATCCGATTCCGCAGGGAAAGTATGTACCGGCAACAAGATTTGGCAATATGATCTTAACAGCAGGTATGACACCGAGAAACAATGGTGTTCTGATCAGGACAGGAAAAGTAAAAGCGTCAGATGATATTGCTGATTATAAGGAAGCTGTTGTACAGGCTGCGAAGAATGCGCTTACAGCTGCAAAAAATAAGCTGGAAGAGGGCGAGAAGATCGTACAGATCATGCAGATTACAGTTTATGTAAACTCCGAGCCGGATTTTACAAAGCAGCCGAAGATCGCGGATTTCGCGTCTGAGTATTTCTGCGAGGAGCTTGGGGAATCCGGTGTTGGAAGCCGCGCGGCTGTCGGTGTTGCGGTTCTTCCGGGAGAAGCTCCGGTGGAGATCGCGATCATTGCGGGGGTAGGAAAGTAAAATAAATTCATGCTATAAAAGAAGACCACTGAAGGGAAATATCCTGTTCAGTGGTCTTTTTTGTAGATTGTCGCAAGCGACCGCGCGAGGCGCGAGAATGTGCCAAGGCACATTCTGTTTTATGCAGATTGTCGCAAGCGACCGCGCGAGGCACATTTTTTTGACATGTATACAGGTTTATAGCGATACGTCCTCCAGCTTTCGGACATATTCCTTAAATTCCTGCTCAAACTGTCTGACAAGCTCCTGCTTTTGTGAGTGGGGTTCTTTCAGCTTGAGAAGATAGCAGATCCGGGGCGGCGGTTCCGGAGTGATCCTTGAGAGCTTCAGGTCAGGATCGTGGAAGTTTTTGAAAATACATGCCGGAATGATACAAAAAGAATCCGGGATACGAAGTAATTCCGGGAGTAATTCTGTCGTGTCCGTGATCATCAGCGGAAGTTCAAGAGGATTCATCTGGCTTTCGTGCCATTCAACGAAATTTGTTCCCCAGTCGAAATAGATTTCATGGGCTCGTTTTAAGGTCTTCGCATCCACGGAATCCGGATAGCCGGAGACACTCCGGCTGCTTACGAGATACAGGGATTCCTGAAAGATCGGGACGGCCTCTACCGCTTTCGAGTAGAATACCCGCGGCGTGATTCCGATATCTGTCTCCCTGTTTTCCAGCATGGAAATAATCCGGTCAGTCCAATGGGTTGCCAGAGTGATGGAGAGCTTTCCTTTTCCGAGAAGTTCCCGGTAAAAGCCTTTCACATAGTCGGTGAGGCTGATGACGGAGGCGACCCGCAGAACTTCCGTCACATCGCCGCGGCTCCAGTCCTGGATCTGGCGGTTTAATTCCTGATGGCGTTTGGCGAATTCAACGAATTCTTCCCCCTTTTGCGTCAGCAGGATTCCTTTTTGTCCGGGACTTCTCTCGATCAATTTGACGTTCAGCTCATTTTCGAGACTGATCAGACGGTTGCTCACCGCGGACTGGGAGATAAACATGTTTTCAGCAGTCTTTGTCAGACTGTGGGTCTTTACTATATTTAAATAGGTCTCCAAAACTTCATCATTCATAGGTGATCCATCCCTTTTAAATATCTGTTTTACATATATTATACATCTGATTTATTCGTTTTACAATATAAGTGCTCTGTGTTATTGTATAGATACAAAGAGAAAGGCAATTCTCACAGAACACAATTGCAGTACACACACGCATGATCCTGACAGAAATTTGTAAAAGGAGAGGTAGATTATGGATTATTTAGCAGAAAAATTCGCCAGACTTGGCACAGACAACGCACCGGGACAGGAGGGACTTCAGAAAGCAGAAGATCTCCCGATGATCGGTGGAAAAATTGAGGGACCGGCCGTAGACTTTTCCCACGGTGATGTAAACGCGCATCAGCCGATTCCGGGAAGCCTTGAGACCTTTGTGAAACACTACTGTGTTGACGGTACCTTTCAGGCATACACGGAATACAGAGGCAAAGGCGCGATTCGTGAATATCTTGCGGAGAAACTTGCCGAGTACAGCGGCGCTCCGGTAGACCCGAAGACAGAGATCATTCTCACACCTGGCACACAGGGCGCTCTTTTCCTGGCAATGGGGTCTTTAGTCGGCAGAGGCGACAAGGTTGCCATCGTAGAGCCGGATTATTTCGACAACCGCAAACTTGTTGAATTCTTTGAGGGCGAGATGGTTCCGATCCACATGAACTGGAAGGACGCAGCACCGCACACATCCGGTATCGACTTAAAGGAACTGGAAGAGGCTTTCAAGAACGGTGTAAAGCTGTTCCTCTACTCCAATCCGAATAACCCGACCGGCGCAGTTTTCTCAAAAGAAGAGGTTTCTGAGATCGCCAGACTTGCAAAGAAATACGATGTTGCGATCCTGGCAGACGAACTTTACAGCCGCCAGATCCTTGAAAAAGATTTCACTTACACACATATGCGTTCACTTCCGGAGAAGCCGGATAAGCTGATCACCATCATGGGACCGTCAAAGACAGAGTCCTTAAGCGGTTTCCGTCTCGGAGTCGGCTACGGTACCCCGGAGATCATCACACGCATGGAAAAATTGCAGGCAGTTGTCTCCTTACGATGCGCAGGTTACAATCAGGCAGCCTTCTACAAATGGTTCTCCGAGCCGGAAGGATGGATGGAGAAGCGTATCGCTGACCACAGACAGATCCGTGATGATATCCTGAAGGTGATCAACAGCTGTCCGGGATGCTGGGCACGTCCGACTGAGGGCGGAAGCTATATCTTTATGCAGCTCCCGAAATTAAATGTGGATATCTTCCAGTTTACAAAGCTCTGCCGAGCACAGGCAAGTGTTACCGTGACTCCGGGTACCGAGTTCGGTAAGCAGTACAGCGATTTCATCCGCATGAACTTCTCCCAGGATCATGATAAAGCGGTTGACGCTGTTAAGAGAATCTGCGAGATGGTAGACCGTTACCGCGCATAAGACTTTTAGCCACAAAAGTTTTCTTTTCGATTGAATTTGTTTTTACCATAAAAATCCTTCTTGTAATAAAATACACCTTTCCATGCAGTAACCCCCTCTAAATGTATGGAAAGGTGTTTTTGCTGTCATGAATCTGGAGGACACCGCAGGCAGCAGGTTTTGATGGTGATCAACAGCGCGAAAGGAATGGAATTATTTCGCGAACATCTCCGTCGCCAGCTTCGCAAATTCTTCCATAGCCTTTGACACATATCTCTTTTTCTTCCACATGACAGCAATGTCGCGGCTCACATCATCGGAGTCCAATTTGTAAAAGACAACGGGTTCATCATGGTCGGACATCCGGACAACAGTGTCGGACAGGAGCGTGACGCCGAGACCGGCGCCGCAGGAGCGGTAGGCGGTGGCGAGCTGATCTAACTGCAGGCGGATATTTGGGGCAAAGCCATTCTGGGCACAGAGCCTTACGGCGCGTTCGTAGGCAATGGTCTCCGGGCGGAGCAGCAGGAACGGGGCCTTTGCGAAGGAAGAGAGGGAGACGGAAGGCGCAGCCGGATCTAAATGAACACCGCGGCGGATCTCATCGGCGGTGAATGCCGCAGGCAGAAGGTCCGTTTTTATTCCCATAGAGGCAAAGAAATTCGGAGTATCTGGGACAGCGAGGAGAAAGTGCTCCTCGAAGAGGATGACAGAGTCGAAGGCGTCACTCTGCTGGTCCACCGGATCCACAAGGATGTCGAGCGCCTCATTCGCGAGCCGCTTTTGCAGTTCGAGAGATGGCGCTTCCTGAACATCCAGAGAGATTCCGGGATAGCGGCGGCTGTACTCGGCAACGACCGGGAGAACGATGCTGGAGAGGAAAAAGCTGGAGGCACCGATCCTCAGAGCCCCTGTTTTGAGGTTCGAGAGGTCGTTGCAGTAGACCTTCAGATCATCTTCAATGCGGTGGAGCTTTTCTACGGCATCGATGTAGGCGCGTCCGGCGTCAGTTAAAAGAAGACGGGAGGAAGACCGCTCAAAGATGGGCTGTCCTAACTCCTGCTCTTCTTTTTTTACTGCGATGCTGATAGCGGGCTGAGTAATATAGAGGTTTCTTGCAGCGGCGGAAAAGCTGCCGCAGCGGTAGATCTCGTAGATATAGTCTTTGGATTGGAACATGTGGGGGACTCCTTTTGCACATAAATATATTTAATAAAAAATATCAATATTATAAATTTGATTATATAAGAGAAGGGTGATATATTCAAGATGATCTTGAGAGAGAATAAAAGAATTTATGTGCCGGGAAGAGAGCTTTTGACGGATCAAAATAACAGCAAATATGAACAGCAGTACAGCGGAGGCAGTATCCCGGAGATGGTGAAAGAACGCGGGCTGTGCAAAAAGGGAGAAGGAAATGAGTTATTTAAAAACATTGCTTATCATCTGCCCGATCTTCTTTATTTCGGGTATTATTGATTCCATAGGCGGAGGCGGAGGATTGATCGCGCTGCCGACATACTTAATGATCGGACTGCCGGTCCGTTCGGCTTACGGCTGCAACAAGCTGCAGGCGGGTCTCGGAAACCTGGTCTCGGCGATCAAGTATTTTAAAAACAACATGGTCGATCTGAAGATCGCACTGGTCTCAGCTATCACGGCGATGACGGGGGCATGGATTGGAACAAAGATCATCTTTCTCCTTCCGGAGGAGAGCATCCAGAAGGCTATCACGGTGGCACTTCCGGTGATCGCCCTCATCATGGTTCTCAGAAAGACAGATGCGAGAAACGTGATCATGAGAAGCGAGATCTCAAAAAAAACGGTTATTCAGGCCCTGATCGTCGGCGTGATCATGGGATTTTACAACAGTCTTTTCGGGCCGGGGATCGGTACCGTAGCGATCATCGCATTTACGATGATCATGCACTACGATGCGAGATGTGCGTCCGGTAACGGTAAGGTCCTCATCGTACTTACGAACGCCATCGCCCTTGTAAGTTATGTGAAAACGGGAAATGTCGCTTATGAGATCGCGTGTCCGGCAGCACTCTGTGCCATTGCAGGAAACCTCGTCGGCGTCAATCTGGCGATCAGGAAGGGCGAGAAGATCATCAAACCGGTGATGTTAGTCGTAGTGATCCTCACTGTGATCAAATTTGCCTGGCAGAACCATCTGTGGGGTTAAATGCACAAAATTGAATAAAGTTTACCTGTTTTTGTTTACCCATATAAAAGGGCTGGTCTTACTGTGGACCGGCTCTTTTTATGTAACAGGAAATTCCGGAGAATTCCCTGTTACGCAAAAGGCACGAACGTGCCAAGGATGCGCACAGGGTAAGACTGCCGGTATATTTGCAGGGGCTGGGCTCCTCAGGGGTTGTTTTTAAGGCAGGAATGAGATAAGATAGTGATAAAAGAATTTAGGAAAGAAGTGGAAAAACTATGTATGATGAGTTAACCCAAAATGATATAAAGAAGATGGAAGAGGAGATCGAATACCGGAAACTTGTGGTCCGGAAAGAGGCGATCGAGGCGGTAAAAGAGGCAAGAGCCCAGGGCGACTTAAGTGAAAATTTTGAATATTATGCAGCGAAGAAGGACAAGAACAAGAATGAGAGCCGGATCCGGTATCTGGAGAGAATGATCCGGACGGCGAAGGTGGTTTCTGATGAGTCAAAAGACGATGAAGTCGGTCTCTACAACACGGTGGACGTGTATTTTGAGGATGACGATGAGACGGAGACCTATAAGATCGTTACGACGATCCGCGGAAATTCCTTAAAGGGACTGATCAGTTCCGAGTCCCCGCTCGGAAGGGCACTTCTGGGGCATAAGGTCGGCGACCGGGTACATGTGCAGGTGAATGACAGGGCCGGATATGACGTGATCATCAAGCGTCTGGAGAAGACCGTGGATGACGGAAGCGACGCGATCCGGAGTTTTTAAAAAAGACATTTTAAAGAAGACAGAGAGGTTGAGTATGAAGGATTTTAAAGTGGCGGGTTTTCCGCTGCCATTGTATGTCCTCATTCTGGCACTGACGGCGGCATGCATGTTTACGGGATGTGTCCCGAAGAGTCTGGTCCCGGCGTTTTTGGTGTTGATGGTATTCGGTGAGGGCTTAAATGCGATTGGAAATAACGTGCCGGTGGTGAAGACGTATCTCGGAGGATCTGTGATCTGTATTCTCGGTTCTGCGGTCCTCACGGCAGGCGGGCTGATCCCGGAGCAGACGATTAAAACGCTCGATTATTTTGTCAACGACAGTGGCTTCCTGATCTTTTATATCGCGGCGCTGATCTGTGGCAGTCTCTTTAATATCGACCGGAATCTTCTGCTCAGAGCCACTGTAAAGCTTCTGCCGGTGGCGGTGATCTCTCTTTCCATGGGAATTCTGCTTTCAGGAATTATGGGAATCGTCCTTGGGGAAGGTTTCTGGGGCGGGATCCTCTATATCGGGGTGCCTATGACCAGCGGCGGAATGACAGCGGGTACAGTTCCCCTTTCTGCCATGTACTCCCAGGCGCTCGGCGTGGAAGCGGCGGATGTGCTGACAAAGATGGCACCGGCCACGGTGCTTGGAAACTGTGTGGCGATCATTTTTGGCGGTCTTTTGAACAACTTTGGAAAAAAACACCCGGAGACGACCGGAAACGGTGTATTGGTGAATGATGGAAAAACGGTGAAAAAGACACCGCCATTGAAGCCGACATTTGCGTCTTTATGTACCGGGATGATCATTGCATTTGCCTTTTATCAGCTTGGCGCGATCTTGCACAGGTTTGTTCCTGTGATCCCGACGTATGCCTGGATGATCATCGCGGTCGTGCTTGTGAAGGGAACCGGCATCATGTCCGAAGAGCTGGAGGATGCGGCGAGAGAGTGGGGACAGTTTGCCATCAAGAGCTGGACGGCGGCGGCACTTGCAGGGATCGGCTTTACCCTGATCGATCTGAATACAATTTTAAAGACTCTGACACCGTTATATCTGATCACGGTGGTACTCATCGTGGGGATCATCACCCTTACGGCGTCAGTTCTTGGAAAGCTTGTCGGCTTTTTCCCGCTGGAAGCGGCTATCGCGGCGGGGATGTGTACAACAAATATGGGCGGTTCCGGCAATGTAGCTGTTTTGAGCAGTGCGCATAGAATGGAGCTTCTGCCGTTTGCACAGATCGTTACAAGATCCTGCGGAGCGTTGATGCTGACGATTGGAGGAATATTAGTGCAGATGGTGGGATAGGATCCGGATCATGTATCCAGCGCAGCAGGCTTTTGCACCTGCTGCGCTGATCTGGTAAAGTATGAGGTTTGAAGGTATTGGACAGTTATTACGTATTAAAAACGGGGGAGCGGCAAAAATGGAAATATATCAGCTTCGATATTTTGCATATGCGGCGAAATATGAAAATATCACGATGGCGGCGCAGGAATTGAATGTTTCCCAGCCTTCCATCAGTAAGGCGATCCAATCGCTGGAGCGCGAATTAAAAACAGAACTGCTTCGGAAAAACGGAAGATCCTGTGTGCTTACCCATGATGGGTATTTATTGCAGGAAAAGGTAGTTCCTTTGCTAGAGGAAATAGAACGGCTTCCTTTAGAATTCCGCAATAGACAGAAGAAGAAACTGATCCGTTTGAATGTCCTGACCGCCGGACAGCTTGTTCCGGAATTGATCCGCGAATTTCGTGAGGAAAATCCGGATGTTTTTTTCCAGGTATTAGATCGCCGAGAGGCAACCAAATGGGATGTCTGTATTAGAAGTACACTGCCGCAGTATGTGTTCAGCAATGCGGTAAAATTGATGGAAGAGCCATTGTGTCTTGCGTTTCATAAAGATTCGTGGTTGAGAGATATGGAAAAAGTCAGGTTATCGGATATCAGGAATGAAAAATTTGTTATGCTGAGAAGCGGAGGAAGTATCCGGACGATTTCAGATGCAATATTCGAAAAAGAAGGGATCATTCCGGATATTGCATTTGAATGTGATACCGTTGATATTTTGCGACGTATGGTACAGGAGGGGTTAGGAATCACCATCTGGCCAAGGTATTCCTGGAGAGATCACCTGAGAAGCGAGAAAGATTTTGAAAACGTCTGTTACCGACCGATCGATAACAATGAATTCAGGCGATCCCTGTATCTGATCCTGCAGAAAGATCTGAAAATGACAGAAGAATTGATGAGGTTCTGCAAATACACGGAAGAATATTTCAATAGCATCAAAGAAGAATGAACAGACTCGTGTTAAATTCATTCGAAATAAGAATATAAGCCATTCATGAATAATATTTGAATAATATATACGATTAATATATAATTAACTTATAAAAGAAAGCGCATCCTTTTAAGAATCAGCCATATGAATCTATGGTGAAGGCCCGAGAGACCTTCTTAAAAAGGAGCGCTTTTGTCGTGTTAATATCAATTTTGTTACCAGTAGTTGTTGATCACAGATGGAGGATGAGGAATGTATCAGGTATCAGAGCGGGTAAAAAAACAGTTTGAATATACAATGAGTATTCCGTGTGTAAAGGAAGCTATGAAATTTATACAGGAAGACGAGAGGAATACGATTGAAGAACAGAAAGAACTGGTTCTCATAGAGGCTCCGACGGGAGAGGAAGAAAAACGCGCTGCGGTCATGATGGAAAAATTTAAAGCCCTCGGTCTTGAAAATGTTCACATTGACCGGGGTGGAAATGTTGTTGGCCTTCGAAGAGGAAGCGGCAAGGGACCGAAGGTATTGATCGAGGGTCATCTGGATACAGTCTTTCCCTTTGGAACGGTACATGGCGTAGAGGAGAGAGACGGATTTCTCTACGCACCGGGAATCGGTGATGATACGAGAGCACTGGCAATGCTGTTGGGACTTTTAAGAGCATTGAATCAGAATGAGATCAAAACATTCGGAGACATTGTATTTGTGGCAACTACCCGCGAGGAAGGCATGGGCGGCCTCGGCGGAATGAAAGATTTCCTGAACGATAATGACGACATTGATATTTCACTCACAATTGATAACAATGACATGAGTGCACTGATCTTCGAGGCAACCAGCGGAGAGACCTACGAGGTCAACTTTTATGGTATCGGCGGTCATGCGTTTGGATCGTTCGGCGAGATGGCACAGCCGATCCATGCAGCAGCCAGAGCAGTTGCGAAGATTGCTGATTTTACAGTTCCTTCAGATCCGAAGACAAGCTTCTGTGTCTCCAATTTCCACGGTGGAACTGCGGCCGGAGTGCATGCGATCGCATCGCAGGCTACCATCAAATTTAATTTCAGGTCAAATTCACCGGAGGAGCTTGCAAAGCTTCGCACAAAAATCTTTGACGCGATCGAAGAAGCATGCCGGGAAGAAACGGAAAAATGGGGAAAAGACGAGATCACATGGGATAAAAACCTGATCAGCCAGGTTCCGGGCGGAGCTCAGGATTCCCATACACCACTGGTAGAATCCGCATGGCTTGGTTTGAAGTCTCTGGATATTGAACCGGTATTCCACAAAGGCGGCTGCACAAATGCAAACGTAGCAGTGTCGAAAGGAATTCCATCGATCTGTCTGGGACGCGCATTTGCACCGGATAAAAATACAAAGAATGTAATGAATCATAGTGTTCATGAAAAGTTTCCGATCACCGACTCATATAAGGCAGTTCAGCAGGCATTTATGGTATTGATGATGGCAGCAGGAATCGACGGGGAGACAAATTCTGTTGTGGAGGGAAAATAGATGATGAAGAAAATGACACTGATCGCCACAGGAGATGCGTTTATTACAAGAAGATTTCCGGAAGGCGGTTATGAGGGATTTGAGCAGGTCAGAGATGTGATCAGTCAGTATGATGTGAAATTTTCGAATCTGGAGATGACATTCCATAATGAGGAAGGATATCCGGCGGCATTTTCCGGAGGAACCTGGGCAATGGCAGATCCAAGAACCCTTGATGATATGAGATCGTTTGGCTTTAATCTGTTTAATACGGCAAATAATCATTCCTGCGACTACAGTCATGGAGGCGTTCTCGCGACTATCCGGAATCTCGAAGAGAGAGACATGATCTTTGCCGGAACAGGAAAAAATCTTGCCGAGGCATCAAAACCATGCTATCTGGAGACGAAAAACGGACGTGTCGCAATGATCGCGGTCTCTTCAAGCTTTCATGAGTCAGGAATGGCTGGTGGACAGAGCGCGGAATTGATCGGAAGACCGGGATTAAATCCTCTTCGTTATGAAACGATTTATCATGTCACGGAAGAGAATTATAAGAAAGCAGAAGAACTGGCGGCGCTTACAAAGATCAACGCAACGATGGAGCGGTCCGTAAAAAACGGATATCAGAATCCGCCTGCTTCCGGAACACTGCCCTTTGGCACATACAAATTTGTTCTGGATGAAAAAGACTGGATCGAGAGCGTTCCGTTCCCGGCAGATATGGAACGTGTCGAGAAGGAAATCATCGAGGCAAAAAAACAGGCGGATATCGTTCTTGTAAGCTTTCATGGTCATGAGACAGATGGGGAGGACACAACGGTTCCATCCATGTTCCTTGAGACATTTTCAAGAAGATGTGTGGATGCGGGAGCAGATGCGGTAATCGGACACGGTCCGCATGAACTTCGTGGAATTGAGATCTATCACGGAGCGCCTATCTTCTACAGTCTGGGAAATTTCCTTTTTGAGACAGAAACTGTGGAAAAGCAGCCTTACGATGCATACATAAATAAAAAAATGCCCCTGGATACCAAGGTGGGTGCCTATATGGATGCCCGCAGTAAAAACGGCACGGCCGGATATGGAGTGCTTCCGGAGATCTGGTTATCTGTGATGGCAGGCTGGACCATGGAAGATGGACATTTGACAGAAATCAAACTGTATCCGATTTCTCTTGGAATGACGGAAAAAAGGCCGCAAAAAGGAGTTCCTGTGTTGACCGGAGATGAGAATGTACTGGCATACCTGGCAGAGCTTTCAAAACCTTATGGAAGTGAGATGGAAATTAAAGACGGCGTAGGAACGATCAGACTTTAAAGAAGATAGAGGTGAGCAGTTATGGAAGATAGAAAGAGTAAAATCCTGAGCGAAATTGACCGGGACAGGGAAGAACTTGAAGAATTATCCAGAAAGATCCACGATGATCCGGAATTGGGATTCGAGGAATTTCATGCGCTTAGCTATATCAGTGATGTGTTGAAAAAGCACGGATACCGTGTGGAACAGGGATACGGTGGTCTGGAAACGGCGTTCCGGGCTGAAAAAGAAGGATCAAAACCGGGGCCGACCGTAGCCTTTCTGGCAGAGTATGATGCATTGAAAGGAGTTGGACACGGATGCGGTCATAATCTGATCGCAACGTGTTCGACGGGGGCTTTTCTGGGGCTCGCTTCCGTGATGGAAGATCTCCCGGGAAAAGTATGTATCATAGGAACACCTGCGGAAGAAGGCGGTGCCGGAAAGGTAAAGCTTCTGAAAAATGGGGCGTTTGATGATGTTGACTTTGCCCTGATGATGCATCCGTCATCCGGTGGTTCAAATCTTGTAGGACGCGGAGGCCGGGCGGCCTGTTCCGTAAAAGTACACTTTACCGGAAAAGGCGCACATTCTTCCGTACCGAAAAATGGAATCAATGCACTGAGCGCTGTCATTCATGTTTTCCAGCAGATCGACCTGATGCGGCCGACCTTTGACCCGCAGGATAATATCAATGGAATCATCTCGAATGGCGGAAGTGCGGCCAACGTGATTCCGGCAACAGCAGATTGTGAATTCTGTATCCGCGCGGATACCATGAAGAGAATCGAAGAGCTGATCGATGTAATAAAACTCTGTGTCAGAAACGCGGAACAATTGACCGGAGCAAAAGCGGATATCAGCTGGGGTGAGATATCCGCGGAGCGTTATCCGAACCGGCCGATGTGTCAGGCATTTAAAGATAACATGGAGACATTGGGAATTGAGATGAAGTGGCCGGATCCGAAGGCACAGTACGGATCATCGGATATCGGCAATGTTTCTATAAAAATTCCGGCGATCCATGATTATCTGTCGATCACCGACGATAAAACGATTCAGGCTCATACGAAAGAATATGCGGATGCTGCAAAAAGTGCAGAAGCTCAGGAAATCTGCCTGAAAGGTGCGAAGGGTCTTGCGATGACAGGATATGATATTTTGTCAAGCGATGAGTTCCAGGCGGAAATCCGCAGATTCCATGAACAGCAGATCCCGGATTTTTATAAAGAGAAGAAATCATAATTGTAACTGTTCAGTAGGTCTGCGCACTTGCTGCGCTGACCGTAAGAAAACATAGGCTGGAAGGCAAAAATCCCATCAGCGAAGCTGATTTGGAATGGATTTTTGCACGTAACTATGAAGGTACT
>Ga0129311_1001247_pt1 | contig 18541 bp, 18 predicted proteins | sample Go1ome_FD_94435 | JGI IMG/M metagenome (GOLD analysis project Ga0129311, IMG submission 94435) | Western lowland gorrila individual fecal microbial communities from Wisconsin, USA - Go1022B metagenome | ecosystem: Host-associated > Mammals > Digestive system > Large intestine > Fecal | place... | reverse complement strand
CCATAGCTTCTTCAACACGTATTGATGCAACAGATCTAAATGTATAATCCACTTCAACAAATCCACTGTTATAATCATCTACTGCTTTCTGAAATCTTGCCTTTTTCTCCTCTGGTGTGAGCTTATCAAATTCCTTGTCTTCCATAGATTCCTCCCATCAGAAAAAGGCAGCCTTACGACTGCCTCATTCCCTTGATGCTACTCTTCATCCATCTCGTCCTGATCATCTTCTCCTGTATCTTCATCAGGGCTTTCTTCCTCTGCATCTGATACAGACTCTTCCTCAATGTCCATATCTGCAAGATAATCCTCGTCATCATCACTGTCGAAGTAATCTGCATCCGGATCCGGTGCATCCGCTTTCTTATTGCCCTTATTGGACTTCATATACATAAATCCACCAATACCACCAATGGCTGCGATCAGAACCAGTGCCATAATTCCTGTTACATTTTTCTTCTTACCAGTCTCAGGAGCTTTTGCCTCTTCCTTTGGCTCCTCAGAGATTTCTTCTGTAGCCTCTGTACTTTTGACCTCTTCTGTCTCTTTCTCCGAAGCGGTCATGCCCTGGGAATTCATATAGGACTCCACCTCATCATCCTCCATAAGCTTCAAGAGATCTGATTCATCAACAAGATTCAGGAAATGCACAGTCTCTGTTCCCTTATCGTCACGGTCAATGATGATATAGAAATAATTGCCGGACTTGGTTGTGACCGTAATGAACTGCTTGCCACCTGCCTCAATGGAACCGTAATCATCCACCAGATTCATATTTCCATCCGGTGTAAGAGGACCGTAGTTTTCCTCGGCTGTCTCAGTACATTCCTCTGAATCTTCTATATGTGCATCTACACCCTGGCAGACATTGTAATCATAAAGGCATACTGCACATTCCTCATTGATGGAATCCTGTGAGCACTTTTCGTCACAGATGCATTCTGCTTCCTGACTCTGTGCAAATACAGTAACCGGTGACACACCCGCAACGGCTGCCATTCCGATTACCAGACCTCCCATAATCTTTGCTGCGATCACGTTTTTCAAATTATTTATTCTCTTCATCTAAGAAATCCTCCTCTTCCTTATCCATATCTGTCTCATTGTCTTCATCCTGTTTCTTACCGGATGTATCTGCATTCACGGCTCCGGGCATCGGAACCTGTCCGCTCAGCATTTCCTGTAACCTGCCACTGTTTGCAAGCTGTAAGAACTGTGCCAACTGTTCCGGTGATAAATTGTAGGATGCAACATCACTGACGATCTGCTGGTTTTCCTCTTCCTTCAGCTTTGCTTCCAGCTGCTTTACCTTTGCATCCGCTACATCTCTTTTGGCTACTGCCTTTTTCAGATCCTCGCGGAGCTTGTCTAACTTTGCATACATAAGCGTTCTCCTTTCCTTTGTGACAGCAAAAAGGCCACCATTCTGGTGACTTTCGCTGCATTTATAATTACTGGATTCTTCCATAGCAATAAGCATGTTCTCTCCAGTACGGTGTATCATATGACGCATACTGAATTGGATTGCCACAGTGAATCATGATCTTATTTACCGGATCAACCACGATTCCCACATGGGATGCTCCGGTTGTGTTATACGTTTTCTGGAAAAAGACCAGATCTCCCGGTTTTACATCGGAAGCTGCTACCCTGGCAGTTGCCTTTTTCCAGTCATTTGCCGTAAGCCGGCCATAATTCCAGCCATTTCCACAGTTATTGATGACATAGCTCACAAAACCGGAACAGTCAAAACTTGTACTTGGTGAAGAACCACCCCAAACATACGGATATCCCAGATATTTTTCTGCTTCATGAAGCATATTGGAAAACTGCTGATCCGTCAGGTATTCACCTGGTACGGCGTATCTCTCATATTCCTCCGATACTCCCGGATTTGCATATACATTATCCCCAAAGAGGTCCGGTTTATTGCCCCTGGTCTCCAGAAGCAGTGTATATCGTTCCATCTGATCCTGCGTCAGATTCAATGCACTGACAGCCGCGGATATTCCATTATTGGTCAGCGTTGTATTCAGTATCTTGTACTCATACTCCACTTCAACCTCATAGGGTTCATATACCTCATATGGCACAGACACGGTATAGGTATAGGATTCAAGATGTCCGTTTACCAGACGGTATCCGGTTCTTTCCTCATCCCGGTAATGTGTCACATAATGCCATCTGGTCTCTGTCCTGGTTCTGATCTCCACAACTTCCGTTGATGTCAGCGTATACTGATAATCAAAGATGGTCTGTAATTTTGACTGAACCTCTGATGGTGTATAGTTCTCATACAGAACCGTCAGCAGTGCCGCCAGTTCAAACGGATTATGGGATATCTCTGAAAGTGAATAATTGTATTCGTCATATCCCGGATGATCTGTCTCAATGCTGTCCACCTTATTCTGCAGCGCCGTCTCCAGTGCCACATAATCTGCTTCCACCTGCCTGATATCATCATCCTCTGCGGTAAATGAAGTTGCCACAGTTCCACTGTTTATGCCGCTTCCAAGAGCAGAACAGGATGTCAGAGCTCCTGATAATACGAGAACAACAATCAGAATTGCCACCGCTATGATCATGCCGATCGGATGATCTTCACAGAATTCTTTCAGCATCTCTGCAAGCCTTCCCATCAGGTCCTCCGCCTGATCCGTCAACTTTTTGCTGATCTTTCCTGCTCCGTTTGCAGCTTCCTTTGCCTGCTTCTTTGCTGCCGCCTCAGCAAATTCCCTCTGCATCAGCTTTTTGCGTGTTTTCTTCACGGTAGCTGACATGGTGCTTTCTCCCGCCTCTCCGGCTTCTTTTGCTCCTTTTGCTCCCTGCACGGCATCCAGATGGTCACTGCGGTTATGGATTTTGGAAGAATATTTCCTTGCCTGTCCATGTTCCCGTACTTTTCCAATACCGGTCTCCACGGCTGCCAGTCCTACATTCAGGCTGTCTGTTCCACTGTTGTCATCCTCATTTTTAATCGTGGTTTTTCTTACCGTGGCTGCAACGGCCTGATTTTTATATATCCTCCTTCTCCCCTGCTTCTTCATGCTGCGAAGTTCTTTTGCTTCGCTGACAGACAGTGAATTATCCTTTTTTCCGTACCGGATCTTATCACGGTAACTTCTGGCTGCCGATGAATCATTTTTCAGCTTTTCGCCGTGGCTTTTCCCTGCATTGATATCCTGATTCACTTTTTTCTTCCGGGTGGACTTCTTAGCAGAATCCCTTGTATATTTTTCTTCATCCATGCTTTTTCCTTTCCGAAGGGACAGCCGCTTACGCTGACTGTTCCTTCTTCACCTCTGCCACTTCTGACAGTCTGGTTGTCATGATACGGTAAAGCTCCGTATTTGTAGGAAATCTGTCCACGAATGGAAGAATCACATTGCCGTAAAATAAAAGCCCTTCGCCTTCTCCCGAATGTGTTACATACGAAAGCTGGTGAGGGCTGATATTTAACTGCTTTGCAAGAATCTGTCTGTCACCTACTGCCTGGTTGAGCATATAGATAAAATCAGAGTTCTCAAAGATATTCTCAACTTCCTTGGAAGCAAGAAGATCCTTTACGTTCTGGGTGATTCCTGTCGGAATTCCTCCCCATTTTCTGAAACGCTTCCAGATTTCAACGGTGTAGGCCGCTGTCTGGTCTTCACGGAGAAGTAAGTGCATCTCATCCATATAGTATCTGGTCGATCTTCCCTGGCTTCTGTTTTCCGTTACTCTTCCCCATACCTGATCCTGAACTACAAGCATTCCGATCTTTTTGAGCTGCTTTCCCAGATCCTTGATGTCATAACATACAAGTCGGTTCGTAAGCTCCACATTGGTTCTGTGGTTGAAAACATTCAGGGAGCCTGACACATAAATTTCAAGTGCCGTTGCCACATGCTTTGCCTCCGGCTCCTCCTGTGCAAGAAGTGCCTGGTACAAGTCCCCCAGGATTGGCATATTCTCCGGTCCCGGATTCTCGAAATACTTCTGATAGATCTGTCTGATGCATCTGTCGATCACGGTTTTTTCTACTGGGCGAAGACCATCCTTATTCCCAACAATAAGCTCACATAAGGACAGGATAAAATCTGCCTTTAATGCAATAGGGTTATCATCATCTGAATAATTCATATTGATATCCATAGGATTGATGAACTGGTCAGATGTCGGACTGATCTTGATGACCTGTCCTCCAAACCTTGCTACAAGCGGTGAATACTCTGACTCCGGATCTGAAATGATGATATCGTCATCCGTAACCAGGAAACTGTTGGCAATCTCTCTCTTTGCAGAGAACGATTTACCGGACCCCGGTGTACCCAGAATCAGGGCATTCGGATTTTTCAGTTTCTTACGGTCTACCATGATCATATTGTTGGAAAGCGCATTCAGACCATAATACAATGCCTCATCCCCTCTCTGGAAAAGTTCCTGAGTAGTGAACGGTACAAAAATAGCCGTACTGGATGTGGTCATTCCCCTCTGAATCTCGATCAGGTTATTGGCCAGTGGCAGTGTGCTCATAAGGCCCTGCTCCTGTTGGTAATCCAGCCTGATCAGATTGCAGTTATGTTTCTGTGCAATGGAAGCTGCCTGGAACACATTGTTTTCCAGTTCCTGCTTCGTCTTTCCTGTATTCATGACCAGAAACGTCAGAAGAAACATTCTCTCATTCTGGGACTGCAACTCTTTTAAGAGTGCCTTTGCATCCTTGCCATAGGTTGCAAGATCCGATGGGATGATATCCATGTCATAACCGGCTCTTACTGCCTTTTTCTGTTCCTCGATCTTGGAACGGTCAAGCTCCGTGATCGTATGCTTGATGGTCTTGATTGCCTCATTCTGATCTACTGACTGGATATGCATGGTAACGATCTGGCTTGATTCCATGGAAAGGAAATCCGCCAGAAGCCTGTCGCTAATATCTGATGCATCAATGGATAAAAAGCTCATGCATCCATACATCTCTCCAATCTGAAAATATCTTCCGGTAGGAAATGCAAAGCTGCTCGGTGCAATAAAATCCTTAACCGAAAGTCCTGATCCCGTCAGGTACTTCCAGTCGAAACGGAACTTTGCATCATCTCCCATATGAAACTGTCTGTGCATCAGTTCCAGTCTTTCACTGCCGTTTAAGCTCCTCGCCTGTACTCCCAGCCTCTTGAAGTTATTGAGGATATCTGTTTCGATATGCGTAAGTCTCGGCTTTGCTGTCTTCATGGACTCCGCATGAATCCCGAAAGTAAGATATTTCGTCTTGGTAAGACCATTGTTTCCTGCTTCCATCTGGTGAAGGAGCACTTCCGAATACTCATCCCTGACATCATCGAATCCATCATTTTTATGGGAGATCTTGATACTCTTCTCAAAATCCGATACATCTGTTGCCATATTTTCAAATGAAAGCTGAAACTTTACGGAACTGTCAAAGAAATTTAAGAACGCGCACCATTCCTCGAAAATTTCCGTCTTGTCTTCCTGCTGTGCCAGCTGGTAATTGATATCCTGAAACTGGATTGTCTTTGTATAATAATCAAGCCCTACACGACAGATACCATCTGGGAACATCCTGTCAAAAGGAATGCTCTGCTGTGCCGTCTTTGGTATGCCATCATTTTTTCGGGCATTTCTTACGATTTCCCTTACTGCCATCTGGTCTGCTTTGCTTAATCCTTCCGGCATTGTGAACTTCCTGCTCTCCTGGTTTTTCTTTTTGAGAAAGTCTAACAATCTTTTCTACCTCCTTTTCTGCCTCTGCCTGACGCAGAAGTGCTGCGTAATAGTTATCCGTCTTATATGGGCGGATCTTCGGCCTTTTGAAAATTGCCTGTATCATATGGTTCAAAATGACTTCAAGCGGCTGTCCGTTTTTCTCATACATGGCAAGGAAAAAGAATGGCATCATAATGACCATCATTCCCATAACTGCTGTATTGGTCTTCATTACTGTCTTCATCAGAAAAAATGACGGTACTCCGATCAGTACCGCCATGCCAAAACAGATCAGCTGCCTTTTTGTCAGATTGAACATCACCTTGCTTTTTACTTTTGTCAGATCCCTTGGAACACTGATATAAGATGCTGCCATACTCTGCCTCCTTAATGTGCATGGAATATACTGTGTGCTACTGCTCCGGTCTTAAATAAGGTAAATGCCAACAGGATTGTAAAGCCCATAACCTTCCATAACGAAGCAATGATATCTGTGCTGAATGCTACTGACTGGATCAGGACTGCATAGATTCCCACACATACCACGATCAGAAATCCCTGAAATCCCAGTGCGAACAGACTTCTCATATAATTCTGGCCCATCATGCTCTGTTCCCTGTTTCCAAAGGTTGCAAACGGGAGCGGTGCCAGACTGACCATCAGATAGATCTCCACCATACGTCCGTTGATGATCACAAAAATGACTGCCGAAAGTACGTACATGAGAAACTGCACGATAAATGACTGTAGGAATATTGCAAGAAGCGGTCCCAGCTCCATGGCCTCCAGTGTGGACTGCATGGTTGCCAGCGTACTTGCATCTACTGCCGTGCTTCCCTGTATAATGCCTCCTGCCTGTCGCACCACACTCTGCGACACATCAAATACTGCCATCGTGATATCAAATGTGTGTGTGATCAGTTCCACTGCCACAAAAGTCTTGAAGATCCATTTCCAGATGAACCATGTCTCAAAACTTGCCAGATTGTTATAACTGATGATGAGCTGTATCAGCTCATAACACGCAATGAATGTGAGCAGTATTCCGGCAACCGGCATGATCACGGATTCCGACAGGTTCCTGACCATATTGAAGACTGCCGGCATGAAATTACTCGGTGTCTTTCCTACTTCCGTTGCGATCTGTCCCACCTGGTCATTCACAGAGGAAAACGTATTGGTGAGGTTGTCCATGATTCCCGATACAAGAATGCCCTTCAGCCAGTCAGTAATCTGCTGAATTATGCTGTTCAATTATTTCCTCCTTTCCTCCGGGACAGGGATTTCCCCTGCCCCATAATCCAAACCTGATTTAGAATAAGCCGGAAAGTAATGGAACAAGTGTAGTTCCGATCAGGGCTACACCACCTCCTGCCATAAGCTGCTTCATTCCCTGGGACTTTGCACCAGGGTTGTCATTTCCGTAGCCTTCCATAAGGTTGATTGCTCCCCAGATTCCAAGTCCGGCTCCAAGGGCGATCACCAGAGTCTGTAAAGTTCCTACTGCGCTGTTAAAAAATGCCATAATATAAATCCTCCATAATTTTCATGATTTTCGGCTGTTATTCTTTTCTGCCGAATTTGATTAAAGTTTCTTCCGGACATTCAAAGAACCGGAAAGCACTTATGCCCCGGTCCTGTGTCCAATCCATATTCTGTTGTCTTCCTGCGTGATCCTGTCACGCTGCCTCTTAGAAAAGGCCGGAAAGCAACGGCACAAGTGTGGTACCGATAAGTGCTACACCGCCGCCTGCCATAAGCTGCTTCATTCCCTGGGACTTTGCTCCGGGATTATCATTTCCGTATCCTTCCATAAGGTTGATTGCTCCCCAGATTCCAAGTCCGGCTCCAAGAGCGATAACAAGTGTCTGTAAGGTTCCTACTGCGCTTGTAAAAAATGCCATAATTCAAATTCCTCCATTAAATGATTTTTGTGTGATATACTTTTTCCTTCTGCCCTGACCAAAGGGCGGTTTATAGTTACTGCCGGTCTCCCTGCAGTGATCCCGGCTATGCGCGCATATTTGCTCCCCATCTGGAAATTCTTTTATTTCCTGTTCGGGAATATAGTAAAAGCTCCTGCCTCCCGGCCTTTATCGCCGGATGGAAAGAGCTCTTTACTCGGTTACATCGATGACCTGATATTCGTCATCTGCTTTCAGTATTAAGTTGTGGCTGAGGAATTTTACTACATCAAAGTAATTCCTCTTATCATAATCTGCCGTCAGCTTGTAATTCGGATGCTGCGTCAGATCATATTTATCGGATAAGAAAGGTCTTACACCACGGACCTGCACAATACATTTTGAGCCGTCCATGACCGCCAGTTCATCCATTGTCATAAGATCCTTACCAAGTTTCTGGTAATTCATGTTGTAGCTTTCCTGGGATCCTTTTGACTGACCTGTATTGTACATATCTATTGTCTCTTTTCCCAGGATCGCATTCAGATCCTTCAAAGTGGTCTGTTCCGTACCACCAAGGAATATCTGTGAATCCATGTTGCCGATGATCGTATCAGCGTTATCCTTATAAATCGCTTTCAGCTGCGACTTTGCCTGTAATACCAGGCATGCCGATATTTCTCGGCTTCGGATTGTTGCAACCAGCTTCTCCAGATTCGGTATCTGGCCGATATTCGCCGCCTCATCGATCAGACATCTTACATGTACCGGTAATCTTCCACCATACACATCATCCGCTTTCTCACACAGAAGATTGAACATCTGCGTGTAGATCATGGAAATCAGGAAGTTGAAGGTTCCATCTGTATCTGACATGATCAGGAACAGTGCCGTCTTCTCATCCCCCAGAGTATCAAGCTCCAGCTCATCATAAGCTGTCAGGTCTCTGAGTTCCTTGATATCAAATGGTGCCAGTCTTGCACCACAGCTTACCAGAATGGACTTGGCCGTCTTTCCTGCAGCCAGCTTGTACTTGGCATACTGTCTTACAGCAAAGTGATCCGGATTCTGTTCTGCCAGTTCATCAAACATCATATCCACCGGATTCTTGAATTCCTCATCATCCTCACGGACTTCCATTGCATTGATCATTTCAAGTAGTGTTGAAAAATTCTGTTCCTCTTCCGGTGCCTCATAATGAATATATCCAATCAACGCAGTATAAAGCAGAGTCTCCGCTTTGAGCCAGAAATCATCCCCGCCTTTGCTCTCCCCTTTTGTATTGGCGATCAGCGTTGTCACCAGTTTCAGAATATCCTTCTCAGAATGGAGATAGGCGAAAGGATTATAGTGCATTGATTTTGAAAAGTTGATGGTATTAAATACCTTCATCCGGTACCCATTCTTATAAAGGGCATTTCCCACTTCATTGACCAGACCTCCCTTCGGATCCGTCACCACATAGGATGAATGCATCTGTAAAAGGTTCGGTTTTATGAAAAACCGTGTTTTACCTGAACCGGATCCACCAACTACCAGAACATTCTTATTTCTGGCATATTTCGGAATCTTCGGTCTGCTGCTCATGGTAATCCTCTCAGACTGTGACAGAATCACATTGTTTGCAAACACAGGATCCTCAAATGGCTCAATATCCGCATGTCTGCCCCATCTGGCAGAACCATATTCCTCATTGTGCCGGAACTTCTTAGCGTTCTTTCCTTTCAGGTATACTGCAAGCCTGAGTGCTGCCCCGCAGGCAATTCCCACCAGCAGATCACCCGGATAAAGGCTCGGCAGAGGATTAGAAAAAGCCGTTGCAAATACACCATCAAGGACCAGACTCTGAACCTTTTCCGATGCATTTGCTCCGGCTGCAATTCTCCATGCCTCACCAAGATTTGTTGCAAGCAATCCCAGAATGATATAGGGGATATTCAGGATCAGCTGCTTTTTCAACTGTTTTGTATTCATCGCGACCTCTCCTTCTTTTTCTCTGCTACCTTCTTCGGGATTGCCGCCACAATCTCCTTGAATTTCTTAAGTTTCTCCAGAACACTGGTCTTCTCTACGGAAGGCTTCTTGACCTGTTTTTCAGAATAATCCTGTAAAATCCTTGTGATGGCATCCGTATCTTTCGCCTTGAAAAAGACCGTATATACTGGTGGACTTGCCTCTTTATCTTTTACAACCGCAAAATCAACTCCGTATTTCTTTGCGATTTTTTGAAAATCTTTCAGACCTTCATCTGCTAAAGGAATAGAAGAAACTCCCTGTCCCTGCCTGATCAATGTTTTCACTGACTGCTTGCCGGTTGTTGGATGGATCTTATTAACTGCTGCTTTCCCAGCAGCCTTCACAGGGGCTTGTACTGCCTCTCTTAATCCCTTCATAAGCTGATCAAGTTCCGGTTTTAACATTTTGATTGCTATATTCACAGATTTGTTGGCAATCTCCCTGTCAACTTCTTCATGAACCAGTTTTCTCACTCCTTTCCATCAAAAAAACAGCCCGAAGGCTGTATCCACAAAGTTACTGTTCTTTTTTATTCTTATCCACACCGAGGACACCCCTCATAGTGGATGAAGCTACATGAAAGCGGTTGGCTATTGCTATATCTGTAAGCACCGTATCATCCACCGCTGAACCACAAACCACGAGAATTCTGGATCTTCTTAACATATCTTCTGACATATCCATATAATCCTTGTACTCATCTGCATTACTGGTATCAATTACCTCCGGCAATGATAAAAGCGGACAGATTGGTGTGTAGCCTGCTTCATATAATTTTCTGCAATATCGTTTTGCAGACCTTTTGGCTCTGCTCCTGTCTGCACTCCAGGCAGATGTTACATAAGCCCACGGTTTGTTATTCATCTGCCGCCTCCTATCCCAGCTGGTATGCCTGAATTCTGTATTTTCCAAGTGCAAGCATTGTCATCCTGCTTTTCAAAGCTGCAATCACATCCGCAATATCCTCATCATCAATCGCCTGTAATCCATTACAGGACTTCATGACCAGATACCCGGACGGAAGGTATGCCTCCCCGTCAATGACCAGCTTTCTGCTTGCGTCATAGATCAGAATATAATCTGACTTTCCAATCATTACTGACGCACTGTTATTTCCAAATCCTTCTAGGATCCTTAATGCTTCCCTGGTACTGATATAATTAACCTTCTGTTCGCCGTCTACATAAATTGCCCCATCCGAAGGCATACTGTCACATCCGATTGCACAAACCAGTCCTTCCAAATTTTCTGCAATCTTCTCAACATATGCCATGATTTTCTCCATATCCATTTTTGTCTCTCCTCTGCTATATTTTTCCTTCTGCCATATCGTGATTAACCTCTGCACGATAATAGCTGTCTATTGTTGCCGGTGCATTATACAGTGCTGCCAGCATATACTGCTTGATGCTCCTGATCTTGGTAGTGTTTTCCTGCATACAGTTCATAACATAGCGGATATGCTCCATGTTCAGCTTCATGAACCGCCCCTTTACCACATTTACTGACTTCACATCCCCGGCAATACAAATGGTCTTTCTTTTGGAACACACAACATCCAGAATAAGCTCCATGATACCGTCTATCATTTCTCTGTCATATGGATAATCCTGTTTCAATGCCTCAATATTGAGCTGTTCCATGAAATATTTCTCATATCCCATCCTATCCTCATCCTCTGATAAGATAAGATTAGTATTATTAAAATCAGTATTATTGTTATAAGTATAATTAGGCTGTAAATTATACAGGTCCTGACCTGTAACTTTTACTGGTGGTGAACTGTAATTTTTACTGGTCCTGACCTGCAAATTCTGCTGGTCTATGAAATTCTTTACATAGATCAGTGCCGGCTTGCCAAACCCCTGCCGGATTCTTTCGATCAGACCAAACTCTTCCAGCTCCGTCAGATACTTGATTGCTGATTTTTCTGCACAGTTCATTGCCTGTCTTATAGTTGTCAGGGTGAAAATGATATACACTCTTCCCTCATCATCAATCCAGCCGTTTTCCATTGACAGAGATACCCTGTCCAATAAAAGACCGTAAAGGACCTTTCCCTCTGTGGAAATATTCTGGAACCGGTTATCTGTAAACAGCACCTTGGGAATCCGGTAAAATGCAAACTGCTGTGACTGTGCCCCATAGAAATAATCAAATGCCATTTCCTGTTTCCTTTTTCTTTCTCATGTCTTCCACCAGCTTTTTATAGCATGGAAAACAGAACGATTTATCATGACCATACGGACACTCATGGCTGCAATTCTGCGGATGACTTATAGGTGGTCTTCCACCAATTCCGCTGTAACTCTTTCCATTCTGTCTGCTTGTATCCTTATGTGCTCCTGCCACTGTAATCACCATTCCTTCCCATCAAAAAAGTGCCAGTCCCGTGGCAATCACCACAGGCTGACACAATCCTATTTTTTATAATACTTCTCTGCCTTTTGATTTTGCTGCTTTTTCCGCAGCATCCTTTACCGGAGGCTTTGCAGCTGCTTCCTTCTGCTTATCCTTCAGATCTTTTAATACGGATCCTTTCTCTTCTGATTTTTCATCAATCTCCGTTTTCTTTTCCTGCTGTCTTGCCTCAAACTTCTCTGCAAGTTCAAAGACATGATCCTTGGAATCGTAATGGTAGACATTATCAGAAAGTCTTTCCTCCGGGCTTACCTCCTTGGCATTCACATCCTTTACCATATCCCTGAGCGCATCAGCTGTCATGTCTCCATTATCGGGAACCAAAAGGATCTCATTGATGGAAGACGGAAGCACAAAGAAATCTCCGCCAACTCTTTCTGCTGCCTGATCCATGAAATCCTGATAGGCAATTACTCCCGCTCCGGAATTCTTATCAGGTACTGTTGCAACGTACATAGTTTCCTCCGCATCATCCGGAATTCCAAACATCTCATATACTTCTGGTCCAATCATTTCCTTCATGACCTCATTCATTCCCATGATTACTACCGGTCTGATCTCCGGTGAATTCTCCAGAGCATCTGCCCTGAGCTGTTCATGGGAAACTCCCATACGATCCATCAGATTGTTGGTGACCAGAATAGATGCACGGCCATCTTCGCTGCTCTCCATCACAAAACGATATACAACTGCCAGATCTTCCATTCTGTCATGCGGTACGTTGGCAAGCAGATCAGCGTTTGCCTCCGCTGAAATAACTTCCACAGAAAGCTTCTCTTTCATGTTCTCATAATCCATAAGAGCTCTTACATCAATAGCAGGGGCTCTGTCAAGACCATCAGCAATGACCATTGTTGCACTGGCAAGCACTCCGGCATAATCATCCGTGTGCTCATAGTTTGCAAAGGCATTCTCAATATTGAAATTGACACCCACATTGCTGCCTTCCGGAACAACCGACATAGCTTCATAATTCTGATTTGTCTTCTCCACATTATTGAAGCTGATCCTTACATCATCATAGCCTCTCTCATAGAGCTTTTCTTTGATATCCTCTGCAAATTCCTGCTTAAATGTTTCGTAATTCATAGTTTTCCTCTCTTTCTCACCAGAAACCATAAAATCCATAACCCTGTATTCATCCGGGATGTTCTCACGGTCTCCATCATAATATTCTGTAAAAGATTCCTGTGTATCTCTCACATATCCATAATCTGTAAACTGTCCCATTTCGTTAATGGCCACATCTCTGCCGTAGGCCTCATAATCAATGTAATCAGCAAGATAATCCGGAACTTCCATCATACCGAGTTCTTCGATATAATAATGTCCCAGATCAGCATTGCTTTCTACTCCCGGATAGATTTCATACTTATCCAGGTTATCAATAAGATTGATCACATCTTTAATGCTGCCTGTATAATCACTGATCTGCATTGCCGCCTGAAAATGGTTATAATCATGATCATCCAGCTCATCGAGCTTGGAAGCCAGATAATTGAGTTCATCCAGGTTTTCATATTCTCCCAGCTTTTCATACAGCCCATCAACATAACAGTCATAATCACTAATGAACCATTCTTCATAAGGATTACCGAAATCATCTTTTGAGCCGATTCCAATTCGTTCAAATACTTTTTGCAGTTTTTCTGATGTGGTTGGAAACTTCACCCATTCGCCGACCAACTCACCCTCGTTGTATTTTCCAAGATTGGTGATGAAGGCTTCAAACGGACAGTCATGGTCATATTCATATGCCATGCAATTTCCTCCTGATTTTATTTTTTAGGTCGTCACCCGATTTTGGCATCAAAAAAGCGCCATACCCATCACCGAACCGGTAATGAGCTGACGCTTCATTCTTGATCCATATTCTTTTGCAAAAGAGAAACAAATGCCTGACCGCTCTCGCGTTTCATGTCTCATTTGTCTATGATAATATTATCACACCCCTATTCAGAAAAAAAGAGTCAAAATAGTAGTCAAACCGTAGTCATTTGTAACAAAATAGTAGTCAAACCGTAGTCGTTCGTCGCGGTTATTCAGATTCCTTAGCTTTTATTCCTTTCCACGATATCAGACCTAGTATCACAGTAACTGCAAAACATATTACCATAACTGTATTTCTCTGAATTTCTGTATCATATGCTTTCCAGCCTGCACCTATTATTGCAACTGCCATACTTACAAAGATTGTAAAAATAATTCTTCCTGCCAAGAACGCATGTTGTAAAATCATTGATGCGATGAATATTACAAAAGCCACTGTAATGTAGACAGCCACATGCCACTCTCTTGTATAAGTAAGCATATAGAATAATAATGATGCCAATCCTGAGCTTAATACATCAAATCTCCTTAGCAAAAATATTAAGCATGATAACACTGCACCAATCAATCCACCTATGACGGTTGCAAATGTCCCCGCCAGTTCAGCATCTAATTTTGCATTTTCTTTTTTCCGTGCTTCATAATAATATTCATCTTCATACATAACCGAATACCTCCCAGCCTTACATACAATTATCAAATGTTTCCTTTTTCTTTTTCATTTTTTACTTTATATGCTATAAGATTCAGTACATAATCAGGGACCTCGCTCACACCCCGCTCCCAGTCCTGCATCGTTCTATACGGAATTCCAAGCCATTCAGCAAATTCTTTTCTGTTCATATTTGTCTGTTCACGAACCTTTACACACATAGCAGACATTCTTTTCTTCCTTCCTTCTTTATCAGCCTTTTCATTTTCAATTACCACTCCATCATGTAATATAAAATCATAATTTTCAAAATTGCTCATATCTGCCTCCATATACGGAATCCGTGTCTATTTGTTAATTTGATTATATACACGAAATCCGTATACGTCAAGTCATTATTTGCCACTTACAGCAAACTGGGGATAATCATGGTTAACCTCTGCCTGATAATAACCACTGATTGTACTTGGTGCATTGAACAATGTTGCCAGCAGATATTTCTTGATGTTATGCACTTTTGTGGTATTTGATTTCATACATCCCATTGCATATTCAATATGCGAACTCGTCAGTTTCAGAAATTTACTTCTGACCAGCTCTGCCGGATATTTATTGGATGCCACTACAATTTCATTGTTCCTGCATAACACTGTTTCCAAAATCAGATCAAAGATGCCGTTAAGTAACTCTTTGTCAAACGGATATCTCTCTAACAGAATATCCAGATCAATATTATCTCTGATAAGTTCTGCATATGCCTGTACGTCGGATCCTATCTCATCATTTCCAGATACGATAAGATAAGATTCAGTATTACTTAACTCAGTATTATTTATATTATTCTTATTAGTGTGAATATTTTTCACTTCTGGAAGTGTAATTTCTTCACTTCTAGACATGGCATTTTTACACTTCAAGATATGTAAATTCTTCACTTCTGAAACTGCCGCTTTTTGCTCAGAAGTGAAGTTTCTACACTTCTGAACATCCTGCACCATAAACTGTTTTAGATAAATCATGGTTGGTTTTCCCTGCCCCTGGCGCTTCTTTTCAATCAAACCTATACCAGCATCCGTGTCCAATTCTTTCATTATGGATATTGCTTTTTTGTTACTGCATCCCAGAGCCTCCATGATATCTTCAAGCGAATAATATATGTAAGCTCTCCCTTCATCGTCCATCCACTGATTTTTCATAGATAGTGACATCCTATCCAGCATCAGCCCGTACAACACCTTTGCCTCCACTGATATTTTTTTGAAATACTCTTCGGTAAATAATAACTTCGGTATCTTATAAAATGAAAACTGATCTGCTTCCTTTCCATAGAAATAGGATAGTCTTATTCTGTCTTCCATTTGAATCTCCTTCCTGTTCCAGAAGTGCCATTTCTACACTTCTGGAACATCATAATTATATTTCTACTCTGACTGTACCTGATCTGCACTCCACTGTTCCAATAGCTGAATGATTATACTTTCGCGTTCTTTTGTTGAATACTGCGGTGGAAAATATTTATCCAGTTTCTTTGCTGAAAAAGATAGCTTTGATTCCTTGCTCTTCTTCGGTAATGCATCATTCATTATAGAAATGACACTGAATTGTGTTACATTGGATAAGTTAGGATAATTCTTCAATGCTTCAACCTGTACCGGCTTCAAAAATCCATTTTCCTTAAAATATTCATATACCCATTTCTGTACCTGTTCATCAAGGTATGAAAGATCTACTGCCATTACCAATCCAATTTTCTTATTATCTACATAATCCAATAATTCAGGTATCAATTCTGTAAGCCTGATATATCTTTGAATACTTCTTGCACTGTCGCCTACCTGTAATGCTAATTCTTGATCGGATCGTAAATGTGTGCCATTATGGCACGCATTTTCTTTTGTAGGTCTTCCAGCGGTTCTCTTCAATGCATCAAGCTTCATTTTATATGCAAATGCCTTTTCACTCGGAAGTATCTCTTCCCTCTGAATATTGGCATCCACCATTTTTATAATCGCTTCATCATCAGACATTTCCTTTACTATAGCCGGAACCTTTTTCAATCCCACAACCTTTGCGGCGTGTAACCTGCGATGTCCAGATATCATTTCATAATTTCCGCTCTGATCTGGTCTTACAATTACTGGATTCAGGATGCCATTTTCCCTGATACTATCAACCAAAGTATCCATCTTTTCATCATCCAGCACCTTAAACGGATGGTTCGGAAACGCATGAATTCTTCCAATCTCTATTTCCTGAGTACCGGCAATCTCCGGTACCCCTAATAATTCATCTACTGACTGTAATTTAATCTTTCCTGCTACTCTGCTTGACATTTTTACTCTGCCTCCTTCAATACTTCTTTAGTTAATGCCATATAGGCAAATGCTGCTTTTCCCTTTGGATCATAGGAATAGATGCTTCCACCCTCCACACTTACCTCTGATGCCCTTACTGACATCGGTATCTCTGTTCCAAACACCTTGATTGATGCAGAATAGGTATCATACACCATCAGGGAAATATCCCTGGCATAATTAGTTCTGTTATCAACCATAGTTAGAAGAATTCCTTCAATCTTTAGCTTTGGATTCAGCTGTTTCTTTACCCTGCCGATTGTCTTGATCAGCTGCTGTAAGCCTTTGACCGGAAGATATGCTGCCTGCACCGGTATCAGTACAGAATCTGCACATGCCAATGCGTTAATTGTCATCATTCCAAGCGAAGGCATACAATCAATAATGATGTAATCATAAAATTCTCTCAGCCTGTCTACCATAGATCTCAGAATCAGTTCCCGGCTCATGGCATTTACTAAAGACACCTCAATCGCTGACAATTCAATGTTGGCTGGGATAAGGTCCACTCCTTCCTTATGGTGTAAGATTGTCTTTTCTATATTCAGTTTTTCATCATTAACAATGTTCATCATCAGTGTTGCCAGAGAATACTCCATTTCATCCGGCTCCTCATATCCTAAGCTGATTGTAAGACTTCCCTGTGGATCTGCGTCTATCAGAAGCACTTTCTTTCCTTCCTGTGCCAATCCAATTCCAAGATTCACACATGATACTGTTTTACCTACTCCACCTTTTTGATTTGATACTGCTATTACTCTGCACATAATCCGTTCCTCCTTTATTCATTCCAATATTTGTTCATATTTAATTTCAACATTTCCAAAATTTCACGCCTCATCTGCTCTGCCGTATAACTGACAGGGAAAAATCTGTGAAGCTGTTCCGTTTTGAATACCACACGGTCTATTTCTTTTTGTTTGATCTCACTTAGAATATCTTCCATATCTCTTACTGTAAGTTTCCCATCCGCACTCAATTTCTTTATGCGTAGTGCCTGGGATAGAGACGGGGTACACTGTGCAAATTCCATTGCATCCAGCATTTCCTTTTGTTCCTTTTTTTTCAGAAATGACAACTGAACCGCTGGAGTAAATCCCATACTTCCGTCATCCACTTTTTCAAGCATTTCAGGAATAAGTTCTGTGATTTTGATATACCTTTGAACCTGCTTGGGACTGTCCCCACATTCTTCTCCAATGAGCTCAATGCTTTTCTTTCCCAAATTATGGTCTACCTGACCACATTTTCTTCTTCCTGCCTTCCTTTTGATTGCTTCATACTTCATTTTGTAAGCAAATGCTTTTTCGCTCGGACTGATTATTTCCCGTTGTAAATTTGAATCAACCATAGATACAACCGCTTCATCATCTTTTAATACCCGAATAATCACAGGTACCTTACGATAACCGATCTTTTCAGCTGCAAACTTTCTTCTGTGGCCCGATATAATCTCATAAGTTCCATCCTGCCTCGGTCTGACTATCAGAGGATTCAGTATTCCATACTTCTTAATGCTCTCCTGCAATTCAATCATTTGACTGTCCGCCTGAACCTTGAATGGATGGTTTACAAATCCCCGAAGTCTTTCCAGCTCAATCTCTACAACTCTTTCATCCTGATCCAGCAATTCCTTCTTTTCTTCCATAGGCAACTTCCTT
>Ga0129311_1001245_pt1 | contig 18561 bp, 17 predicted proteins | sample Go1ome_FD_94435 | JGI IMG/M metagenome (GOLD analysis project Ga0129311, IMG submission 94435) | Western lowland gorrila individual fecal microbial communities from Wisconsin, USA - Go1022B metagenome | ecosystem: Host-associated > Mammals > Digestive system > Large intestine > Fecal | place... | reverse complement strand
TAACAAGTTTGGCAAATTTTTTTATGTTTTTTATAATAGGGTTTTATAAGCATCAAAATATAAATATAGACGAAAAATTGTATTCTCAACACAAAGTTGCAGACAATTTTCCGCCTATATTATCCTTAATTCAGCTAATAATATTTAATTTAAATGCATATCATTCATAATCCGCACTTGTACCTGTCATTTATCATTACTCATATTTAAGCTCGTACTTATCATAGTAATTAGTGCTGTCAACAAAGTTATCTATACTCTCCTTATAATCCTCCGGAATATCCTTCGTATCATCAAGTGTTACAGTTATCGTTACACCCTCACTCTTACTATATTCTGTATAATTCTCCGGTGAGACTTCTACCTTATCAACATATCCAAGCCCACATATGGATGTCTTTATATACTCAACGGAAGCATTATATTCTCCCTCATCCTTATCAATATCAGCATTTATATCAAATACTCCTTCATCCGTCTGTGATGCCGAAGCTTCAGTCTGAGTGCTGACTGCATCGTCCTTAGACTTATCAGATTCTTTATTTCCACAGCCTGTAAGCAATATGGCACACATTACACCCAAATACAACATTCTTCTCATATTAACATCCCCCTTACCCAACTTATTGTTACACATTCATTATATACGCATTAGTATTTTAGTCGTATTAATCCATAAATCTCATTTTTCCCTGTGCACTTCCCTTAGGCTTCTGGTAGTTTATCTTAGTTCTGTATGCATCATTCATTGCATCTGCCAGACCTCCGGCACATTCCTTGCAGAAGCGTCCACTATGTATCATTTTTCCACAACGCTCGCACTCAAGTCCAACTAATGAATCATCTGTAAATGACAGTCTCTCCTCTCTCACCCATCTTCTTATCTGCTTAACTGATGTGTCACAAGCCTCTGCAACCTCATCAACATTGCTGCCAGGATTTTCACGTATATATTTTTTTACTTCCTGAAACTTATCCTCCAAAAGCTCCTTGCATTTAGGGCAAATCGGATCTCCAGCTATATAATTAAATAATCTCTTACAGTTTTTGCAATTCATTACTTCCATGTTAATATCCCTTTCCTATACATATACTTGTGTAATATACCTCCGACACGCCATTTTCCTTAAGTAACTTAGTGCATGTCTCTATAGTAGCTCCAGTGGTATATATATCATCCACCAGCATAACTCTTTTATATTTTACTATCTCGCCACTGGAAATAAAAGCTTTTTTCAAATTCTTTTCTCTTTCCTCATTGTCTAGTTTCTTCTGCGGCATAGTATTAGTGCTTCTAATTATCAGATTCGCTTCCACAGGAATATCAAGCCTTTCGCCAAGGCTCTTGGCAAGCAGCTCCGCCTGATTGTAGCCACGCTTCTTAAGCTTGCTCTTATGAACCGGTATCGGTACAAATATCTCAGGGGACACGTCTAATATCTCGTGTCCGCAGCATTTTATTATTTCGTTGGCGAAAAAATCTGCCAAATCCCGCCTGTTGTTATACTTAAATGACGCTACGCATTTGGTTACAGGTCCGATATAGTTCATTGCAGGAAATCCCTTGATATAGGTTCTCTCGTAATTCGTGCAGTCCTCACAAAGCTCTGCCTCCTCATCGGCAATTTCCTTTCCACACCTTAAGCATGATGGTTGCTGCACATAAGAAATAAGCCCTACACACTCTTCACAGGTTCCCATGTTATCTATTTCAAGCACCCTCTGACACAATGGGCAGGTTGGCGGATAAAGCATACGTCCAGCATATTTGATTATCTTCTTTGCCCTGTTTCGCGACAATCTCAAACCCCACTCTCAGCCATTTCCTTTATTCTAAGTGACAATCCCGTATAGCTCTTTTGCTCATCTGTGTTGTCAATCATATAGTTTACCATCCCCATATTACCGACAACCACAACCATCTGCTTGGCTCTTGTTATAGCAGTATAAAGCAGATTTCTATTCATAAGCTTGCCTGGACCATTGACAAGTGGTATCACAACAGCAGGATATTCACTACCCTGAGACTTGTGAATAGTTATTGCAAATGCGTGCTCAAGCTCATCTAATTTATCGTATCCATACACACAGACGCGGCCATCGTCGAATAATACGGTAACCTCCTCGTCATAGTCGCTAATCTCTTTTATGACGCCCATATCTCCATTAAATACTCCAACGCCCTCGTCAATGACATAGCCTGTTTCCTCTCCATTTCTGCCTATACCATATATCTTCCACTCAAGCTTATAATTATTCTTAATCTGCATAACCTTATCGCCCTCACGGAAAATAATATTATTTTTCTCTTTTTCGTTCTTTCCCTTAGCCGCAGGGTTAAGCAGTTCCTGAAGCTTGATATTCATATTCTCAACACCAAGCTCATATTTTCTCATAGGTGTAAGCACCTGTATATCCATAGGACTGATATTAAGATATCTAGGAAGATTGTCCGACACAAGTTCCTTTACCTCATTAACAGTATTCACTACACCTGTCCTCTGTATAAAGAAAAAGTCCTTGCTCTTATTACTTATCTCAAGATGCTCACCTCTGTTAATCTTGTGTGCATTTATAACTATGTCGCTTCCATCCTCCTGACGAAATATCTTAGTCAGGGTTGTCACCGGAAAATATTCTGAGTTGATTATATCCTTTAGTACATTTCCAGCCCCAACAGAAGGGAGCTGATTGACATCCCCAACAAGTATCAGTCTGGTTCCATAAGATATTGCCTGCAACAATGAATAGAATATATAGCTGTCAACCATTGACATTTCATCCACAATTATCGCATCACACTCCAGTGGATTTGAAGCATTTCTTGTAAAATGTACTCTCTCCCCACTGTCAGACTCATCCGCCGGCATTCCAACAACCTCAAGAAGTCTGTGTATTGTCTGAGCCGGCCATCCTGTGGATTCGGTCATCCTCTTTGCGGCTCTTCCCGTAGGTGCACATAATTTTATGTCCATTCCCTGCATGCCGTAGTATTTCAAAATAGCTTCAATGATTGTTGTCTTACCTGTACCTGGACCTCCTGTTATAACTGCGACACCTGCCGTTATTGCAGATTTCACCGCAGTGCTCTGCATCTCATCTAATATAATATCCGTTTCTTTCTCTATCTTAGATATCGCTGCCTCAAGCTCATATTCCGGAACCTCGTATCTCAACTGTAAATCAAGCAGCAGTCTTGCCGTATTTAATTCTATATAATAATTCTGATTGCTGTATATAACAGGCTCATCATCTATATTCTTGATAACTATCTTGCTCTCTATGGCAAGCTCCATCACCTGATTAGCAATTACATCTTCCTCTATGTGTCCGAGAAATTCCTTGACTTTATCAAACAACATACTCTGCGGCAAATACATATGACCATCCTGACCAGCAAGACTTAATGTATATATAATTGCGGAGCGTATTCTATATTCTGAGTCAGCATCAACGCCCATTCTCTTGGCAATCTCATCAGCAGCACGAAAACCTATCCCTGTAATATCCTCAGCAAGCTTATATGGATTTCCTCTCAAAATCTCATAAACGCGGTCACCATAATACTTGTATATCTTCATACCCATATTTACAGAGATTCCGTACTCACTGAGGAACATAATTACTTCCTGAAATTCCCTCTTCTCTGCATATGACGTTGCAATAAGCCTTGCCTGACGCTCCGATATACCTTTTATCTCTGCCAGACGCTCCGGCTCTTCTTCCATTATTCTAAGTGTATCTGTCTTGAATTTTTTGACGATTTGCTTTGCCCGGACTTCCCCGACGCCTTTGATAATTCCTGATGCCAGATATCTCTCTATACCCACTATATCATCCGGCATCCTGAGCTCACATGATGTGAACTTGAACTGTATGTCATATTGAGGGTGATTAACATAATCACCCTCAGCTATAATATATAAACCTTCACCTGCATTGTACAGTGTTCCAACAAATATTTCTTCTCCATCTTCACCCTGAACAGAAAATACGGCATATCCATTTTCTTCGTTCTTATATATTATATTCTCTATGTATCCTTCTCTTGTCATGGTCTTTCACATTAAACTTCCTTGTATTATAATGTACTTGGATCTATAGCCTGACTCTGTGTTTTCATAGCTTCATACAACTGCTGTGCCAACCCGAACGTTCCCTGCTCTGATGCGGACTTGGCAAATTCCTGTATACGCATATCTCCAAAATACTCCTCGTACTGGTCCTCCTCATCATCAGACTTCATAATGGTCTTTTCCATCTGCTTATAAACCTGTTCTATCATATATGCCTCAAATTCCTTGCAGGCATCCATCATCTCGTCATCAGTTGCAACACTATTGTCCATACTCTTAAGGTTATTCGTAAGCCCATTGGTCTTGGACTGGTTGATTACAGATGCATATTCACTGCCATTTATATTACTCATCGACATATCCATATCAATCACTTCCTCTTAACTAACGAAGGTTATTAGCCTGCTGCATCATCTCATCTGATGCCTGTATAGCCTTTGAGTTCATCTCATATGCACGCTGTGCAACAATAAGATTAACCATCTCATTAGCTACATCTACATTAGAGCCCTCTGTATATCTCTGATGTACCTTGCTGGCAGTAATATTAGCACCACCATTCTCTGGTACAGGTGTTCCAGACGCAACTGTCACAGCATAATTATTACTACCCGTCTTAGCTAAACCGGCAGGGTTATTAAACTGCACTAATCCCAAACGCACCTCATATCCATTACTTATAAGTGTTGCTGCATTACCAGACGCATCCGGAAATCCAATAACACCCTGATCTGATATAACCACATCTGTCGCTACATGTGATGTAGGCAAATAAATATTATTCTGATTCTGGTCCAGTACAGGATATCCATCAGTTGTACAAAGCAAATTACCCTGTGCTGTAGGCGAAACTATAAAGCTTCCATCCCTCGTATACTCTATATCTCCATTCGGCATACGTACCTGAAAGAAACCCTTACCTTCTATAGCTACATCAAGCGGCTGCTCTGTGGCAGTAAGCTTGCCCTGGCTGAAATCGCCGGTTATAGCCGCAACTCTGCTTCCCAATCCTACCTCTGCCGCAACCGGCTTCTCAGCTCCTGAATTGTTAGTAGACGTAGACTGTAAATTCTGATACAGCAATGATTTGAAGCTCGCCTGCTGTGTCTTATATCCTATAGTATTAACATTTGCAATATTATTAGCAATAGTGTCAACATTTGTCTGCTGTGCTCTCATTCCTGAGGCCGCAGTCCACAATGAACGCATCATATCTTATTCCTCCAGTCACTATACGTTGCCTATATTATTAACCGCTTTATCTAATGTCTGGTCAACTGTCTGCATCATCTTCTGGTTAGTTTCATACGCACGCGTAACAGCTATCATATCAACCATCTCTGTCACCATATTGACATTGGACATCTCCAGATATCCCTGATTAACAGTCGCATTAGAGCCAACAATTGTAGCTCCGTTTACTGCCTCATACATATTCTCTCCGTAGCTTGACAGATAATCATAATTCTCAAAATCAACTATCTGCAGCTTAGATACATATGTGTTTCCACTATATATCTCTCCCATCTGGTTTACACTTATCTCCACCAGATTAGCATCAGGTATCTGAATACGGTTTCCTCCGTCACCCAGCACAAAATCTCCATCCTTAGTCACAAGATAACCATCCCTGGTAACAGTGAAATCTCCATCTCTTGTATATCTGATATGTTCCGTTCCACTCTTGTCTGTTGTGCTGATGGTAAAAAAGCCGTTTCCCGACAGTGCAAAATTATATAAATCCTCTGTCTGTCTAAAATTACCCTGGGACATGTCAAAATAAGTCTCGCCTATCTTAACGCCAAGTGTCACTCCACCTATACCTCGTATCAAATCCGGACCTTCAGTTGCATCGTTGATTTTTACAGCTAACTGTCTGTCAAAGGACTGTGCTGTTACATCTATCTTCTTATAGCCGGTGGTGTCCGCATTTGCCATGTTATTGGTGACAACATCCATTCGCTTCTCCTCGTTGCGAAGGCCTGTCCAGGCTGTGTATAACGCCCTTACCATCTGTTCAACTCCTTACTTCTTCTCGCTTAAAAATTCAATGTATTTACCTGTTCCAATCGCTACTGCTGTAAGTGGCTCCTCAGCAGTCATAGTTGTTATGCCTGTGTTCTCCTCGATAAGATCCTCAAGTCCATGTAATAACGAACCGCCTCCGGTAAGAACTATTCCTCTGTCGGCGATATCTGCCGCAAGCTCTGGCGGTGTTCTCTCAAGCACTGAATGAACTGCATCCACTATCTGTGCAGTAACCTCTCTAAGTGCTTCCTCCGTCTCATCTGAGGATATCGTTACAGTCTTAGGAAGTCCTGTAACAAGGTTTCGTCCACGTACATCCATAGTTATATTCTCAGGACGCTTGTAGCATGTTCCTATATTAATCTTAATCTCCTCCGCGGTTCTCTCACCGATTAAGAGATTATGTCTCTTACGCATAAATCTAACTATAGCTTCATCAAAATCGTCACCAGCTGTCTTGATAGATGCTGAAACAACCACACCATCTAAAGATATTACAGCTATATCAGCAGTTCCACCGCCAATGTCAACAATCATATTTCCGCAAGGTCTTGAAATATCTATACCCGCTCCTATTGCAGCAGCAACAGGTTCTTCAATTATATATACATCTCTTGCACCTGCCTGATATGTTGCATCCTCAACGGCTCTCTTCTCGACCTCAGTAACTCCCGAAGGAACGCACACGCTTATCCTTGGTCTCCTGCCGAAGAAGCTCTTGCCAACTGCCTTCTGTATAAAATACTTAAGCATTTTTTCTGTAATCCTATAATCAGATATAACGCCATGTCTAAGTGGACGTACTGCAATTATATTGCCCGGTGTTCTTCCAAGCATAAGTCTTGCTTCCTCTCCGATTGCCTTTATCTGGTCTGTATCTCTGTCATATGCAACTACTGAAGGCTCCTTAAGTACAACTCCTTTTCCTTTTACATAGACTAATATACTGGCTGTTCCCAAATCTATTCCTATATCTGAACTTGCCATGACGACTCCTTTCCACTACCTAATATATCGGCATTTTTTTATTTATCTTTAGCTTTCCTTAAGATAATGAGTGATGCTCTCTCTCCCTTAAGCCACTGTATCTGTATCTCCGTGATATCCATTATATCATCAAGCTTCTGTATATAGCTTCTCCAATTTGTTATCTTATTCTTTGTAATAAAAGGTTTTCTCATTCCAGTTATATTATCAAATCTGTCATGCAAATCAGTAATCAGCTCACGGCTGTCCCTGCCTTCAAAATTACTGCCTATCATTTCATTCATGGTTTTATTTGAGAATAATACCTTACCCGTTTTTGTATCTCTTACAAATATACCCACTTTAAAGTTATTGTATGTCTCAATTAAATGTTTATTTACATTTCGGATATTGTCATCACCCTCAGCATTTTCAAGCATATTCTGTATTACAAGACTGATACTCTGTGTAAATCTTCTCTCTTCCTTTGTCCACACTCTCTCAGACTTGCATTCTGCAAAGAAAATTATGCCATAAAACTTGCCATTCAGGTAAATAGGATAAGCTATAACAGCCTTAAAGTTATATCTCATAAGGTTAAGCTTAGACTCCTCTGTCATATTGGTATTATCTACTATATAAGCACCCTCACCCTTAGCTATACCATCTACGACCATGTCCATTCTCTTAGGGAGTGTATATGTAAGTGCCTCGTCAGGTGCCTCACCTGAAACATCCCAATAATTACGCATATCGTACGCACCAGGTCTGTCTATGCCATATGTATAGAGTATAACCTTATCTATATCCATTTGAAGTCCAACCTCACGCATGGTCTCCTCTATGGCTTCGTCAGGCAATCCGGTAAGCTTGTTATTAATTTTATTAAGCGCTGAATTTACTATACTCTGTCTCGCAAGCTCTTCTCGGAGCTTTTTGCCTGCACCCCTTGCTTTAGCAGTTTCTACTTCAATTATCCTGCTCTTATATAAATATTCTGATATAGTCTCAGCTATAGCCCACTGATCCTCATAAACATCAGAAAGCTTATCTGTCTCTTCCTCGGTATATGAGCCAAGTATCCACAAACCACACTGTTCTTCTCCAACAGTAATCGGAGCCGCAGAAATCTTTCCTCCTCCGCCCTCTTCTCTATCCATCATAGTAGGTTCATCTCTCTCAGCCACTACCCGCTTTATGTATTTGTAATACTTCTTGTATGCAGGTTTCTCAAACAAATCATAGAAGTCGCCCATATTGGTTGACGGACCTGTAGGCTCAAATACTATCTTTCCTTCTGTATCTACGAATACAGAATACAGATTACTGAGCTTTGCAAATATCTGCATGGTCCTCTGAACAGTTCCAACCTCTATAAGTCTTCCATCTCCTATACCTTCTATATCTGTATACTCATTACTTTTGTCCTTTACAGATGTGTCCTTATAAGACTTATTCTTTAACTGTACTTTATTCTTATCTGACTCCTCATCACTGCTCTTTCTCATATAACATTCAACTGTTATATAATCTCCCTTTGCCTCTGAAAGGCAGATTTCATTAGTCACATTATAGACCTGTCCATCATCCCCAACCATACGATACTCATGGACATAGTCTTTTACTTTATCCTTCATGGCATTAATCAGAGTTTTCATAACAAGCTCTCTGTCAGCCGGATATATGTAGTCCTCTGTCAGCTTAAGCCCCTTATTCAAAAGCTCGACATTCATACCAAGCATAGATGCATTCGGTGAAATGTAATCAACCCTGCCCTTTCTTTCGCTTATATGGCAGGTCTTAACCAATACTACACAACATGTTTTTTCAATTGCTTTTCGTAAATATTTATTCTCTACTACCATACTTTCTCCTTTGAAGTAAAATGACTGTTACACGCACTCATGCAACAGCCATATACCAGTCCCAAAACCTATATTAGTTTGCCAAATCAGGGAATGCCTGATCTGCCACTGCCTTTGTCTCATCACATGCCTTAACAACATTGTCAACAGATTCCATAAGCTGCGAAAGAAAATCACTTACGCTCTCACACTCTCTCTTAACATTCATTCTGATGTTATAAGCCTCTGCTCTTGCTTTGCTGCGCTCTTCATCACATTCCTCAGCAGTTGCACGCTTAAGCTCATCACACTCGGCAATAGTGTTAGAGTGGAGCTCCTCACATGATGCAGTTGTATGCTCACTAAGATTGCGGCAATCTGTCTCCGTTCTCTCACGTAAAGCATCTGTCTCTTCTCTGGTCTTACGCTTAAGTTCCTCACAGTTAGCATAAGTTGTCTCCTTAAGCTCCTGACAAGCACTTCTTGTCTCAGCATTAAGCTTATTGCAGGCATCATTTGTCTCCATCTGCAATCTCTCACATTCTTCTGTTGTCTCATTCAACATACGCTCACACTCAGCAGTTGTATCACTTGTAAGCTGGTCACACGCTGTCTGTGTCTCTGCCTTCTTAGCCTCGCATTCCTGCTCAGTCTGTCTTGTAAGATGATCTGCACTCTCACGAGCCTCAAGTAAGGTTCTCGAAATAGACTCATATCTGCTTGCAGATTCCTCTTCCTTAAGCTTGTAATTCTCCATCTTCTCTTTGAGCTGGCTAAGTTCATCCTGCAACTCTTCATTAACCTTCTTAAGATTGTCTATAGTGCTTGATGACTCATTAAGATTAACCTCTCTCATGGTATGAAGGTTCTTAACAGTCTCACTAAGCTTCATAACATTAGCCTTTAAATCTGCAACCTCTTTCTCGTGACTTGCCTGTAACTCCTCTATATATGTCTCAACTGCCTTCTTATCATATCCGCCAAACGATGCTGTCTTTAACTGTACATCCATTTTAGTGTATACCCCTTTCATAACTTTTTATTTCAAACCACCAAATCAACCTCATCATATCATAAAACACGACACAATGCACTTCTTTTTTACATACATTCATAAATTTTTCACTATTAAAAATACATTTTTCTATCGCATTTATCTGAACTGTGTGTTATATTTTTATAAGATTGAATGTTAATTATGAAAGGATTCTGAAATATATGAAACGATTTTACAAAAAATTACTATCACTTCTTTTATGTGCAGCATTGTTGTTCTCATTAACGGGCTGCCGCGATAAAAAAATTGACAAATATCAGGACTATGTTAAAAGCCTTATCTCCATAAATTATATGGGCGCTACCGAGGACTATATAAAGGCAACAGGTGCGAACAAAGAGGACGCTGAGGCACTCTATCAGTCAAATGCGGAGCATCTTGCAGATAATATTCTGTCATATTACAACATAACAATAACTGATGCTGCAACCATGCGTGACGGTTATGTAGAGCTTGCGAAAAATATCTACAGCAAAGTCAATTACAAGGTTTCCGAGGCAAGAAAGGATGGAAGTGTTTATCTTGTAGATGTAACCATATATCCTATTAACATTTTCTCCCAGTCATCCGAAGCCGTAACAGCATATGTGGACAAGTTTAATACTGATGTCAAGGATGGCGTCTACAACGATTACACTCTTGAGCAGTATGAGACAGAGTTCTCAACCGGAATGTTAGATATACTAAACGACGCCTGCCTGAATATGACATACGCTGATCCTGTAGTTGTGACAGTAGAAATTGTCGAGGATGGCAATACATTTTATATAAGCGACAGAGATTTCTTAAAGATTGACGCTGCAATGATTTCCACAGTAATCCAGACTGAGATATCTACCGACAGCGATGCTGCTAATTAAGTAAGTGAATTATATAATAGCAACCGACTGATACATCGTCAAGCCACAAATTGGAGCACATGTGTATATATTTGTGGCTTTATTATTTAAAATAATTGTTGACTTATAAGTATATTCGTATTATATTCTTACCAAAGCATATTTTCATCATTTAGTTGTTGCCTCTGGCAAAGCTGTCATTTGATTAATAATTCTGATAATCTATGAAAATTCGTGCTTTTAATATTCACTAAATTAATTTAAGAGCAGGCACATTGTGGAATATGCTGATGAAGATGAATCTGCTATCCTAGAAGTTACAAAAACCGTTAATGTCAGTAAAGACGAGGCTGAAAGGCTGGTAGATAGGTATTGGTAAAAACCACAGCCGTCAGTTCACCTGAACTGACGGCTGTATCATTACACATTATTTAGCTTATTAACTTATCATAGCACCAGCTGGCATATCCTTTTCTGCTGTAAGGAGTGCAAGGTTGCCCTCGAAATCCTCTGCACAGAGAAGCATACCCTCTGACAAAACGCCTGCAAGCTTAGTTGGCTTAAGGTTAGTAATTACAACAACCTTCTTACCTACCATCTGCTCAGGTGTGTAGTAGTTCTTGATACCAGAAACTATCTGAAGTGTTCTGCCCTGAACCTTAACCTGTGAGCAGAGAAGCTTCTTTGACTTGGCAACCTCCTCACATTCGATGATTTCACCCATCTGAAGCTGCATCTTGTCAAATTCCTCGATTGTAATCTCTTCCTTTACCTTGGCATCTACTGTAGGAATCTTAACCTCTGGCTTAGGTGCCTTCTTAGGTTTTTCTTCCTCTGGTTCTGCTGCCTTAGTAGGGAACTTCTTCTCAATCTCCTCAAGCATAGCCTTTGTATCTATTCTTGCAAATAAAATCTCTGGCTCTGCTGTTACCTTGTTGCCTGATGGATATAATCCGAAGGTTGAGAGCTCTGTAACTCTTCTCTTCTCAGCATTTAACTGTGCGAGAATCTTCTCTGATGTCTCAGGCATAAATGGCTCAAGAAGAGTAGCACCTACAACAATACTCTCAACAAGGTTGCAGAGAACTGTATTTAATCTGTCTGCCTGATCTGGCTCCTTTGCAAGTGCCCAAGGCATAGTCTCATCTATATACTTATTACATCTCTTGAACAATGCAAATATCTCTGTTATGGCATCTGCTACACGAAGCTTGTCCATGCATGCATTTACCTTTAATCTTGTGTCTGTGACAACCTGCTTTAACTCCTCATCTACAGGCTGTACATCTCCGGCATTAGTTACCACACCGTCAAAGTACTTGTTTGACATAGAAATAGTTCTGTTCACAAGGTTACCGAGCGTATTTGCAAGCTCTGAGTTGATTCTCTCTATTACAAGCTCCCAAGAGATAACACCATCATTCTCAAATGGCATCTCGTGAAGAAGGAAGTAACGAACCGCATCTACACCGAATAAATCTACCATATCATCTGCATAGATTACATTGCCACGGGACTTACTCATCTTGCCATCACTCTGGATAAGCCAAGGATGTCCAAATACCTGCTTAGGTAATGGCTCACCAAGTGCCATAAGCATAATCGGCCAGTAAATGGTATGGAAACGAAGGATATCCTTACCTATAAGATGCAAATCAGCAGGCCAGTATCTTCTGTAAAGTTCGTCTGAATTGCCATCAACATCGTAGCCAAGACCTGTTATATAGTTAGAAAGTGCATCTATCCATACATAAACGATATGTCCCGGATCAAAATCTACAGGAATACCCCACTTAAATGATGTTCTTGATACACATAAATCCTGAAGTCCCGGAAGAAGGAAATTGTTCATCATCTCATTCTTTCTTGACTCTGGCTGTATGAAATCAGGATGTGTATTTATATGCTCTATCAATCTGTCAGCATACTTGCTAAGCTTGAAGAAATATGCCTCTTCCTTAGCGGGCTGAACCTCACGTCCACAATCAGGACATTTGCCATCTACAAGCTGTGACTGTGTGAAGAATGACTCACATGGAGTACAGTACATTCCCTCGTACTCACCCTTATAGATATCTCCCTGCTCGTACAGCTTCTTAAATATCTTCTGTACCTGCTTCTCATGGTAATCATCAGTTGTTCTGATAAACTTATCATATGAAGTATTCATCAAATCCCAGATGCGCTTAATCTCTGCTGATGTCTCATCAACAAATTCCTTAGGTGTAGAGAGATTCTCGAATGCCTTTATCTCTATCTTCTGTCCATGCTCGTCCGTTCCTGTCTGGAAACGTACGTCGTATCCCACAAATCTCTTGTATCTTGCGATACTGTCAGCCAACACAATCTCATAGGTGTTGCCTATATGAGGCTTACCTGAGGTGTATGCGATTGCTGTCGTAATGTAATATGGTTTCTTTGCCATCTATATAACCCTCCTTAAGATAATATGTACGTCATATTAGAAATTCACCACATATATAGCATATATATGTGGCGAATTAATCATTTTCTTAACCTACTCTAAGTTTAAACTTCTGTACTTCCTTGTCAGAATCGACAACGCTTATCTGTCCTCCGAGGCTTCGTATCTTTCCATCGAAATCTTCATATCCCCTCAAAATGTACTTGATATCCTCAACCGTTGAAAATCCCTCTGCCGCGAGTGCCGCTATTACAAGTGCCGCTCCAGCTCTAAGGTCAGGTGCAACCAAGCTTGCCCCGGTATATCCTTCTATACCGTTGATAACTGCCGAATTACCTTCTACTTTAATTCTTGCACCCATGCGTGATAATTCACTTACGTACTTAAATCTATTCTCAAATATACTCTCTGTTATGATACTTGTTCCCTTAGATAAGGCAAGTGTAACTGCCATCTGTGGCTGCATATCCGTAGGAAATCCCGGATAAGGAAGTGTCTTAATCTGAGTTGACTTAAGTCTTCCATCTGCCATTACACGAACTGCATCATCATATTCTATAACCTTCGCACCTATCTCATTAAGCTTAGATGAAATAGCCTCAAGATGCTTAGGTATTACATTCTTAATCAGGACGTTACCCTTAGTAGCGGCTGCCATTGTCATAAATGTTCCCGCCTCTATCTGATCTGGAATAATAGAATATTCAGTTCCCTTAAGCTTCTGAACTCCTCTTATTCTGATAACATCTGTTCCGGCACCCTTGATATTTGCGCCCATGCTGTTAAGGAAGTTTGCCACATCTACTATATGTGGCTCCTTAGCTGCATTTTCTATTGTTGTCTTGCCCTCAGCCAAAACAGCCGCAAGCATAATATTGATTGTTGCACCAACAGTTACAACATCCATATACACATGATTACCAACAAGTTTGTCAGCCTTTGCTCTCACCATACCGCCGTTCACTATATCAACGGTTGCACCAAGTGCTTCAAAGCCCTTGATATGCTGGTCTATAGGTCTTAAGCCTATCTCACAGCCACCCGGAAGAGCAACCTGCGCATATTTGTATTTGCCGAGCAATGCTCCAAGCAAATAATATGACGCTCTAATCTTTCTTATATACTGGTCATCAACACATAAGTCCTCATTGCCACAAATAGTTCCGGCATTGATAGAAACTGTATGTGAATCTATATATTTAACCTTAGCTCCCAGACCTTCTATGGCATGAAGCAACACCTTTGTATCCTCGACATTAGGAACATTCTCTATGATACATTCCTCGTCTGTCAAAACTGCTGCCGCAAGGATTCCAAGTGCTGCATTCTTAGCACCGGCTATTGTTACCTCGCCCTCTAATATCTGGCCGCCTTTTATAACATACTTTTCCATTACACACCTCTGGACATTCTACATAGTCTTATAAATTATATCACATTCCCTAAAAATGTAAACTGAATTTTTCATAACTGTATCTAAGACTATTTATCCGCCTCACAATATATACATCTGTATACTCTGTTTTCTTCATCTGTGAGCTTGAAAATATGCGGAATTCCCTGTTCTGTAGATGTTATACAGCGAGGATTTTTACATTTTTTAATATTAACAAGCTTTTTAGGAAGTGCCAGCTTCTTCTTCTCAACCGTCTGTCCATCCTTGATGATACTTACAGTTATATCCGGATCAATGTATCCGAGCACATCAAGATTGACATCATATTCCTGATCGATTTTTAAAATGTCCTTCTTACCCATTTTGTTACTCTTAACATTCTGAAGAATTGCTATGCTGCAATCAAGCTTATCAAGCTCAAGGTCATTGTACACACGAAGTGCCATGCCGGCTGTAATATGGTCCAGAACAATTCCATTTTGTATACTGTCTATTCTCATTTATACATTCACCCCCAAAAGAGTCATAATAAGTGCCATTCTTACATATTTTCCATTCAATACCTGCTTGAAATAGCATGCTCTTGGATCATCATCTATCTCAACAGATATCTCATTTACTCTTGGCAACGGATGAAGTATAGCAAGGTCATCCTTCGCATTTTTGAGTTTTCCCTTATCTAATATATAAGTATCCTTTAATCGGATATAGTCTGCCTCATTAAAGAATCTTTCCTTCTGGACTCTGGTCATATAGAGTATATCAAGCTCTCCCATAACCTCCTCCATTGAGGAAACCTCCTTATATTCTATATTATTCTTCTCGAATATTTCTGTGATTATATAGTTAGGAACTCTGAGCTCATTTGGAGAAATGAGTACGAATTTGATTCCCTCATATCTGGACAACGCCTTTATCAGGGAATGTACGGTTCTTCCGAACTTCAAATCGCCACACATACCTATTGTAAAATTGTTAAGTCGTCCCTTCTCACGCTTTATTGTGAGCAGGTCAGCCAAGGTCTGTGTTGGATGGTTATGGCCGCCGTCACCGGCATTAATGATTGGTACTCCTGACACCATAGAAGCATACATAGGGGCACCCTCCTTAGGATGTCTCATAGCTATAATATCAGCATAACAGCTGACAACCCTTACAGTATCTCCCACGCTCTCGCCTTTTGTAGCTGATGACGAAGCAGCAGAAGAAAAACCAAGTACATTACCACCCAATTCCATCATCGCTGCCTCAAAGCTAAGTCTTGTTCTTGTACTTGGTTCAAAAAATAATGTTGCAAGCTTCTTACCCTTACATACCTCACTATATTTTTCTTTGTCGTCTATAATATCCTGTGCCAGGTCGAGAATACTGTCTATCTCTTCTACACTCAAGTCTGTTGAATCTATCAGATGTTTCATGGAAAGTTCCTCCTATCACGTTATTTTCGTTCCTGTACCTCAGTTGTCTTTACATGGTTTTTATCCATCAGCTCTGCCACCTCATGTCTGTCCCTTCTGTCACATACAAGCACATATTGCTTTCTGTTTGCGCGTATCTTCAATATAATTACATTGCTGTCATTTGCATCATCGACAAACTTATAGCTCTTCATAAATTCCCACTCAAGAAAAGTCGTCCCCACAAGTGCTCCCTCATCGGTAAGTCCACTCTGTATTCTGGTTGTCAGTATAACAAATAACACAAATGCAAGTATTGCCGGTACAAACACATAGAAATGTAAATAAAGCAGCACAGCAAGTAAAACCAGTCCAAGATTGGCGTATATAACCTCAGAATTATTCAGTTTGTGATGCAGTCTGCTCTTAATTATTATGCCAGACTGCTTCTTTATAGCGGATATGCAGACCATAACAGCGGTTGCAAACCCAAGGAATAAAACAAAGCCCAGTACGCCAATCCAAACATCCATATTATCTCACCTATATTACACCAAAAAACATATTATGACAATAGTGTCAGCATAACAGCTTTTTCTGCATGACGACGATTTTCCGCCTGGTCAAGAATATGCTCAAGATTCTTGTCAATTACACTCTGTGATATCTCATATCCGACATGCATAGGCATATCATGTAACACTATAGCATGACTTTTCTCAAGGAATTCGTCATTTATCTGATATGGCATCATCTTAGCCATAGTCTCTTCTTTTTTCTTAGCATATGCAGGATTATTGAAGAACTCCATATCTACCCATGTATCTGTGTAGAGCACGTCCATCTCCTTAGCGTACTTCTTAGCTTCCTCCATAGACATTGAAGAATCAAGCTCAACATAATATCCTGTTTTCTTAGCTTCCTCATAAAAATCATCACCACAGGCAGTATCATTTACAAGAGGCGTAAGTCCATAAATTGTTCCACATTGCATCTTAGCGAAGAATTCAACAAGTGAATTAAATACGTTGTTCTTAGCGCCAATATACATAAGCTTTACATTGAGACTGCCGAATTTCTCGATAATAGTAAGTGCGTCCGCAAGTATCTGGCATGGATGATATGAATTGTCACATCCATTTATAAATGGTACTGTGACATTCTTTCCAAACATCTCAACTGTCTCATTTTTGACAAGACGTGCCATGATAATATCTACGTTTCTGCATACATATTTTATCTCTGACACAGGCTCACCGAGAACGAAGTTAGAATCTCTCCAGAGCTGATTGTAATATGTTCCACCAAGCTCTGTAATTCCTGTTGTAAATGATAAAAATGTTCTTGTAGATGTCTTTTCAAACAATGTATATAACTTTTTTCCTGCAAGTGCCTTACTGTACTTTTCCGGATTCTTCTTCATGTCTGCTGCAAGATCAAGAATTGCCTTAAGCTCTTCAGCGGAAAAGTTCTTAAAATTCAACATGTTCTTCATAATATCTGTAATCCTTTCTTAAGCTTAAAGATACTTCTTAAGCTCCTCTGCCATATCTGTCTTCTCCCAAGGTAAATCAACATCTGTTCTTCCAAAATGTCCGTATGCTGCTGTCTGCTTATATATCGGTCTTCTGAGGTCAAGCATCTTAATTATTCCTGCCGGACGAAGGTCAAAGTTTTCTCTTATTATGTCAACCAGTTTTTCGTCATCAACCTTACCTGTGCCAAATGTGTCAACCATTATAGATGTAGGCTTTGCAACTCCGATTGCATATGACAACTGAATCTCGCATTTATCAGCAAGTCCCGCTGCAACAATGTTCTTGGCAACATAACGTGCTGCATATGCTGCTGAACGGTCAACCTTAGTGCAATCCTTACCCGAAAATGCTCCACCACCGTGACGAGCATATCCGCCATAGGTATCTACGATAATCTTACGTCCTGTAACACCGCTGTCTCCATTTGGTCCACCAATTACGAAACGTCCTGTAGGATTGATAAAGAACTTAGTATCCTCGTCTATCATATCCTGTGGTAAAACCTCGTCAAATACATATTTCTTGATATCTGCATGTATCTGCTCCTGAGACACCTCATCACCATGCTGTGTTGAAAGCACAACAGCATCAAGTCTTGCAGGCTTGCCGTCATCATATTCAACTGTTACCTGTGTCTTACCATCCGGTCTTAAATATGGAAGAGTTCCATTCTTTCTGACCTCTGTAAGCTTAAGTGCAAGCTTGTGTGCAAGTGCAATAGGATAAGGCATAAGCTCAGGTGTCTCATTTACGGCAAAACCAAACATCATACCCTGATCGCCCGCACCGATTGCCTCTATCTCATCATCGCTCATTGTGTGCTCCTTAGCCTCAAGTGCCTTGTCAACACCCATAGCAATATCTGCTGACTGCTTATCAAGAGCTGTAATAACGCCACATGTATCACAGTCGAAACCATACTTAGCTCTGTCATAGCCTATCTCTCTGATAGTCTCTCTGACGATGCTCTGTATATCTATCTGTGCCTTTGTTGT
>Ga0129311_1001243_pt1 | contig 18579 bp, 17 predicted proteins | sample Go1ome_FD_94435 | JGI IMG/M metagenome (GOLD analysis project Ga0129311, IMG submission 94435) | Western lowland gorrila individual fecal microbial communities from Wisconsin, USA - Go1022B metagenome | ecosystem: Host-associated > Mammals > Digestive system > Large intestine > Fecal | place... | reverse complement strand
TCTGTATCTTTATCTTTAGTAATAGCGATATTGCGGTGCTGTGCATGTGAGAAGAGGTTGTTCTGTTCGCTTGTTAATACTTTGTGTAAAGCCACTTCAACTTTTTTCGCAGCTGCTGATATTTCACCAATCTCCTTTTCTATCGACTTGATCTGCTTGTCCATAGCGGGTATGGCCGATTCGATGGTATCATTAGATTTCTCCGTCATTAGTATGGAGAGCTTGGCTTCAGTAGTATGAAATTTTGAAATAGCGGCCTTAATATCCAACGAAAGAGTCGAATCGTGAAGTCGGCATTCAGCTTCTTCAGCAATAAATTGATAGGTTAGCAGGCTATTCTCTCCGTGATGACAGTCATCAATGTATTCTTTGATACGATCGGTTAATAATACATGTCGTTCAAGCTCAAGCTGTCTTCGCTTTCGTTCGGCTTCAATAGCCGCTCTCCTGCTTTTCTCCAATGTATAGACAGATACTTTGGGCCCACTCATATTGGATCTCCTCACTTACTAGATATTCTATGATATGGCTTTACCATAGCCCTGCGCAGTCAGCCATGCGCTAAATTGCGGAGTTAAAACCGCATTAGAACCATCCTCGTCTACATGTTCAATAAGCCCACTCGACAGGCTATCTAGGGAACTATCAGAGATGCGGTTTTTGGTCAATGCAACGAGTTCGCTCATTGAGCTCATTTCCATATCGCCAAGGATAAGACGTGTGTCGCCTGAGTATAAAAAACCTATTAAGAACATTTCTTGAAGCTGTTGATTATAGTTATTTGCACGCTTGGCCAATGCATACTGCTCTTCAATGGCTGCTATCTGCTTTGTTTTATTATTTTCGTTACGATCAACGATTTCCGACCGTTTTGAGAACAAAGCGTTCTGAAGAAAAATGTCAAGCATTATGAAGGTATCATTGTCTGAACTACGAAGTCCAGCCATAATGGCAGTTCCAAGCTCAAACATACTACGGAAATGATAGTCAATCCAATGGAATGACTTCAGCTTAGGATATAACCTATAAAGAGTACAAAAGAACTCAATATCTTCACTCGCTGGATTGCGCTTAACGGCCTCCTCGGCATCCATACAATGGCTGGCTAATTCCTGGTTGAAGGGAGCAAAGTACTGTGACAATAGTGATCTGTAAAGGCGCCGCTTGCCGTTTTTCCAATCACTCCCCAATGCATCAGCCAAATCGCCAATATTGTTATACTTCTTATATTGAAATGTGAATGCTGGAATCTTTTCAACCGTCGCCTGTTCAGCAACTTCCTTGCTGCCGGGGACGGGTACATGTTCCCCAGCACACCATCGTTTGACTTCATCGTATGTCCACCGGCGATTTAAATTGCTCTTATCTTTGCGGTTAGTTATATCATTATATGTCAGTCCAGAAACAAGTTCCTCGAGTTCAGTTGGGAATCCGCTCGGAAAAGGTATTTTCTGAACCGAAAGATACTGTTCGATGATATCCTTACTGACACCGGAGTAGGGCGTGTGATTAGCATACAACTCATAGATTGTAATTCCCAAGGAGTAATAGTCAGACTCTTCGAGATACAAATTTTTGAATGTCTCAGGCGCAGAGTACTCAGGGGTCATTCCCGTCTTTGTTTTGACAATGGTATTACCATCTTCCCGGATAGAACTAATGCCAAAATCAATGATTGCAACACTCTTCTGATCATCGCAGAGCATTATGTTTGAGGGCTTTAGATCCTTGTGGATGATCCCTTTCTGATGAAGCGCATGGAGGCCTTCATTCAATGCGGGAATTACACTTTCCTTCAGCTGCGCAAGCGAAAACGTTTTCCCTTCAAGACTACCGTATTTGTAAAATGGGATAATTTCAAAGGGGGCACCATTCCAAGTGCCAGTCTCATATAGTTTAGCCACAAAAGGAGAATCAACAGTTTCAAGGGCTAGAATGATACTATCTTTTGTTGCCAGCTGACGCCTGTAGACTTTAGCAACATAAGACTTATTATCATAATTGCAAATGTAGAGATTGGCCTCACCGCTGTTGACAGATAACGGGGAATCTATAATATACTTCCCCGCAAGGATTGTTCCAGCTGGAATATCGACAGTATAGTTTTGAGCATGTGGGTTTACAACAGTATAATTAGGATTCTCAGATTGGATAGATGTATTAAGAATTGTTTCTTCATCTTTTACAAATGAATTAATCTGTGTAGTCTTATCTGTAGCCATCTATCCTTCCTCCTTTGTAAATTCAGGTATCTGGAAGCTAACCGTCTTCTGTTTAACGATTCCATTTATACTGTCAATAACCACAGTCATATACTCATTTTCTCCTGGCGCAACACATACCGGAGAGGTATATGCAGCATGATTGTCATCAACTACAGTATTGCTTTGCCCTTCTACTAGGCATTTTAAAAGGCTGTTTTCTTGATAAAATATAATGCCATCCAAAACTCCTACTAAGCGAATAGAATCATCTTCTGATTTATATACTAATTTGCCTTTTTGTCCTTCAGGAGTAAAGCTGAAAATAGTATTGCCATTCTCTGCATAGATGCGCTTACCAATAAAAAACCTTTCAATATTATCAACCAAAGAGTCCGTTGTACCGTTAGTAAGATCAAACACGCGCATAGACTTATTAGTTGTTAAATAAACAAGTTTTTGCCCGCAAACAGCAAACGATGCTATAGGTTCGTCGATTACTTCCTGGCTGTCTCCAAAATCAGCAGAGACCATAAAAACGCTATTATTGCTCTGGAAGTCAATATAATAAATTGTACCTTCCGAAACAAAGACTTCCCCTACATTTCCATCAAGTAATACTTTGCAATCTCCTGTTCTGATATCCATGGTGTAGAGTTTTCTATCCGCCACATTACGATAGAATACAGTTCCATCATAGAAGTTGAGATAGTCCGCCCCGCCGTTAATCGTAATTACCTCTCCATTTGATAAGGTAGCCGAAGAGCAATTGTCAGCTTCGCCTGGTACAATTCTGACTTCATTACGGATGAGGACTTTTCCCCCAGACAGCAAATTGTTGACATCATTGCCTATGTCTCTACTATTCCATAATTCAAACGTGTCTTTATAACCAAGAAGGCCATAGGGGATAGTGCTATCTAAGTCTGCATCTTCTTCAGAGGTATACTTAGCATATGCGATATCTTGCTCACTTACTGTTGAACGAATGCCAAGCAAAACAGAAGCAACTGTACCAATTGCAACTATCAGCACAGCAACTGTTCTTTTTGCTTTAGCGGGTTTGCTCTTCCTCTGGTTTATTTTGTCTACTTTTAATTGGAGAGCATTTATGTAATCCTGTTTCGATCCTGTCATTTTCTCACCCCATCAACCAGAATAAAAGCACAAGCAAAAATTCTACCGCAGAACACGTACCAACGCTAGCAGCAGACAGAATACCTGTCGCACTTGCCACTAGCGATGGAACAAACAGCAAAGTGACACCAAGCAGCATTTTTACCAAGCGCCGCCGTATAGTAGCCTTCTTTTCTGAGAGTATGACACCAGTAAGAACATCCTCTTTCCTCTCAAATTCCGCTTCGAGTTCAAGAAGTTCCTTTTCACTTATGCAGTATTGTTTCCCAGAAAGTAATTCGTTCAAGGCATGTCCATAATCTGAGCAGTTACTAGGTAAATCTAAAAAAAAGTCCTTTGCTGATTTAATCGTTTTATCGTCAAAAACCAGCATACAGTCTTCTGGCTCTATATTGGAATAATTCTTTCCGTTGTTTGCTTCAAGATTGCCGATAAGATTCTCCAGGTTGTGTCGGTCAAATAAATCCGGGCAATCAGCTTGACTAAGTGAAGGCCCTGAGCCACTCTTCAACGAAAAAATGATGTCTTCCAAACAGGTTGGAATTAGCGGTAACGCAGCACTTAAATCAGACAAGTCCTTATTTGACCGAAGGCGCAAATTACCTTCCTTCAACAGGCCTGGAAACTGTTTTATAAAAGGCCCCCAGTTGATCAGCGTCTGGCATTCTTCCGAATGCAAAATGTGTTGAATTTGGCTTTCACGATTCAGATCATCATCTTCTGGATTACACTTAGAAAGAACGCCTAAAAGCGCAGTAGATTTTGCATCCATCTTTTACTCCTTGCAATTACTCATTGGTAGGATCAATTTCAGTTGTGCTATCAAGAGATGCGGTCAAATCTGCAGGAAGTGAAACCGCAGTTGTTTCGGGAGGAATTTCGCTAGCGACGACCATACCAACACTTGAATTCATATCTCTGATGATATCGCTTGCACCAGGGCTCTTAATCCCGTTGAGCGTAGAAAGAGAAGGTGCAGCATTATTGTGAGACGTATGAGCCGGAGCATTGCTATGAGTTGCATTTCCATGCGAGCCTCCACTACTGTGAGATCCACCGGTAGATGAAGTATGTGAGGAATGAGAAGTATGTGAATAGTGTGAACTATGGCCTCCACTACCAGAAGAATGGCTTCTGTGTGATGAATGCGACCGATGCGATGAATGGGACCTATGTTTGGCAAAAGCTTCGTCGGTCAAAAGAATACTGAGAATGAGCATCATTGATCCAATTGTCAAGACCTTATTTCTTGGAATATTGCCCTCTTGATCATACATAAAGTTTTCGACAGCTTTTTTTATATGTGGAAAAACCGAATCAGCCATGACATGTTCCTCCGTTATGTCTCTTTTACTTTGGTGCATTTCCCGTTGCTCCAAGTCGTTTCAAATGTGTTTCCGGATTCTTTATAATAAGTTGCGGTTCCATCAGGCTTACCATTTACAAAGTTAGCATCAAGATATGGATAAGCCTGAGCGCTAAAATAATACTTGCCTCGGCCATTCATAACACCATTACTCCATGCACCGCTATAGGTGGCTACTGTTTTCCCGGCACTTTTCCATGCAAATGTCCCATTGCCGTTTCTTGCGCCTTCTTTAACATTTCCGTCATATGTATTTCCGGACGCATAGATTATTGAAGCATGTCCATTTATCTCACCCTTATAAGACACTGAGTCTGTTGTCTGATAGTCGAGGCTGGTGACACGGCCTGACTTGATTTCTGCCTGGAAGGAGACATATCCATATGCTGTACACTTTTCCCCCAAAGTGTATGTGCCATCTTCGTAAACAGAGTTTACAAAGGTTCCCGTATAGCTATCGCCATTAGAAAAAGTGTAGGTGCCTTCTTTTAATTGATCACCTTCCCACATCCCGGTAAAATGGTCTCCGTTCTCCCAGGTAAAGGTGCCTTCTCCGCTGCGCTCAGAATCTGAAAAAGAGCCGGAATATGTCCCGCCGGCAACATACTCAAAATTTCCAAGGCCCTCATATATCGAATCGACAACCTCGCCATAATATGTACCACCTTCGGTCTCAACAATATTGAAATTCTGTGCAATGCTTCCGGAATCCACATACTTTGACGGTGATGCATAACGCATGATGGCTCCAAGCAGAGCAATGAAGCATATCGATAGTGCTATGCCGCCAAGCAAATACGGAAAGATTCCTTGTGACCGTCTAACCTGCTTATGTGATTCTTTATTTGAATTACTCGTTCTTATTTTCATCTTCTTCATCCTCTACCCAAGATCTAAGTATTTCAGCCTCGCCGTTGGTACCATCATTCAGAATGGAAAAGAGGTAGTCAAGCATCCCTTTGTATATTCTGCATCGATAACCGCCAGGCGCACGCGGAAAAATGTCTCCATCTCTAGCATAGCTGACAACAGGACATATGCCGCAGTAGGGTTGATAAACGCAGTCGCAGCATCCCGGAACACTCTCAGTAATAGATGCTGCACATGTTGCTTTACAAGTGCCAGAAGACACAATATCCTGATAACTATTTTCGTATACACTTCCAAGTCTAAAAGTCTGATCGCCCGATTCCGATATCATTCTAGCTTCATCGCAAGTGTAAATGCTTCCATCGCAGTAGTAAGCTAGCTGGCCTAATCCGGCTCCGCAGGGTGATCTTAATTCCATATAATTAAGGGCATGTCCCTGAAGGATTTTCTTCAAAAAGTATACTGCATGCTGTTCAGGGAAGAACGTTCCGCTTCTGTTAATATTTAATACCTCACGAAAAGCGGACTTATAAAAGGACAGCCATTCTTCGGCTGTGTAACCGATTTGTGCCCAATCCGATGCTGCAAATCCGAGCGGCGTAAGCGGTCGCAGGAACACTCCTGGAGCTCCCAATTGATAATACTCTTGAACGATTTCTTTCGCAAAAGGGAGGGAATATCGAGTCGTCGTCTGAATTCCTCCGAACGGGTAATTCCGATCCCGTAACAGGTTTGCTCCGCGCTTCATCAAGGAATAGCTGCCAGTCGTAGAAGCTGATCTTCTATTCCTATTGTGAATAAAATCAGGGCCATCAATTGATGTACAAATATTCACCTTATGCTCTATCAGGAAATCCGCTATCTCAGGAGTAAGAAGAGATAAGTTTGATACAAGTGTGAACTCAACATTCTTATCAGCCTTTGCAACCTCTGTATAGTCTATTATCTCCTTGATTACATCAAAATTGAGAAGGGGCTCTCCCCCTTGAAATTCAAATGTCAAGTTCTTGGCCGGAGACTGTAATGCAACATCCACCGCTTTTCTTGCTGTGCCCGCACTCATAATGCACTTACTTTGGTTCTGTTGATCCTGAGCTTGGCAGTATACGCAGTTAAGGTTACACGCTGTTGTTAAAACAAAGATGTGCAACGCGGTAGCAGAGAAGACGTAGTTCTTCATACCTCTTAAGTCAATTGCTGTCTCCGATGAAAATAATTCAACAGGCTCAAATATGAAGAGATTATCATGGAGGCGCTGATAAAGGCTATCCTGACGAGTTACTTCACCTAGTGCAAGTTTCTTAAATTCTTCAGAGGAAAGATATAGATAGCGGCCAAAATCATTCGTAACTAGGTACCTGTTTGGCGCGACCCTGCTAAAATTAAAATGATTGATCAAATTGACCCCTCCATAATCCCGAAAGCCTACTAAAAGTGGATTGGCTCTACTATAGGCTTTGACATTGATAAAGTTGTACTGAAAAATCCACCACAAGCAGAGCGTGCTTCGCACAGATCACACTCTGGTAAGAAACGCACCTTATCCGGGGAAATGCTCTTCTTACATATGCTCCAAAACCCGCGTTCTATATAACAAAGGGGATAGTTATATATCGCTGCATCTATACCATTTTCGGTCAATATCTTGATGGCAGAAATAATGAGCGGTGCAGAATCCTTATACTCGCAAAAGACCTGATCATAGTTTTTTGCACAACTTCCTCTCGTTTCAAGGCCGATAAAATTAACCACAGTCACACTCGGAAAATCAGCAGCAATAAAAGACGCAATTTCAGGGAGGGCCTGAAGATTCAGCTTTGACACAACTACTCTTAACTCTACCGATATTCTGTTATGAAGCAGGTTCCTTATTCCCAAGCATGTCTGATTAAAGCTACCCGACGCCTGCGTTATTGAATCGTGTAAATACGGAGTATGGCCGTGAATGGGAATAGCAACTCTTAGATATTGCGGACAATGGGATGCCAGCCGTGTTACGAACTTTTGCGCAGCAAAAGACCTCCCGTTAGTAAGCAGCAAAGACTCCGTATCTGGAAACTGGTCAGCAATTCTGTCCATTATTTCAAAAAAGAAATCCGTTCGCAGAGTTGGCTCCCCTCCAGTAATCGTTATATGACCCAGGGAGTCTGGTAGTAACGAGAGATACTCTCTCATCCAGTCTTCGCTCATACCGTCGCCATTTTTCCGTTCCATGTCAGAAGATGGGCACATAACACAATTTGAATTGCAGTGGCCAGTCACAAAAACAGTCGCATCATCTTCGGTCGGGGTATAGACCACATAGACGATGCCCATATCGTTAATTGAGACAATGGATCCACTCTGTAGAGCATGAAAGGCAGAGTTATTATCTATGGAGATGCTGCGGCCATCACTCGTGAACTTTGCAGCTGAAGCGCTAATCTCCAGCACTTCCACTCCATCCGCACAATTAAAACGCTCGTCAATTACAGCATTGTGTACTAACGCAATCCGCGGAAACCCCGAGTAGTGGTTCCAATACAAGGTCATTGCATAATCACCTCAATAATCAAAAATGCGAGCGTACCAATACCAATGAAGATTGCAAAGGGTATCTTGCGAACAATAACAACATGCGGCTTTCCTCCCACGCTCTTTTCCCATCTATGTACACTTTCGGCTTCTTCAGAAGTAATCCTCGACCTTAAGTCTTCCGTCATTCCACCAGGTAAACCGCGGACGCGAGATGTCTGAAACAGCATCACCGTTGTGGCCGAAAGAATCTGACCAGCTTTCACCTCTGCCGTCGGTATTTCCTGGTAGTTGTACTTTTCAGCCACCATTCGAACAAACATAATCCCTAAAACAAACAGCCAGGCCTTCCAGTCGAAAGCTGTACTTACGTGCACTTGATTAGTAGCGGTAAGCGCAGCAATTGCCACCCAACCAACAATTGTTACGATGAACAAAATCGCATCAGACAGTTTGTTTCGTATCTGCGAAAGGGTTAGGACAACAAAAAAGTTGACTGCAAGAGATAAGATAAGATTGTTCTGGAGTACATTCCCAAAAGCTTTCCAAATCATCCAATTGACGATCATCGTCGCTGCTACCATCGAGAGGTACGCTGTAATAGCCATTCGATAATTAACTTCTCCGACCGTAATCTTTAGAAGGTTTTTTTGTCTGAGTCCGAGAACAACCGATTCACCAATCACATAAATAAAGGCAATTGAGAAAACCAGAATGAGAATGACAAAGCAGGGAACGCTGCCAATCTTCCAAAAGGAGTAAAACCTAGCAGGGACAAATAATCCCACAGCAAAAAACAGCTTACTGTCTCCTGCGGCCCATAAGTGATAGCAGTAAAAAAAGAACGCAGCCAGTATAACAACAATTAGGTTTTTTATGAATAGCAGGAAGAAGTGCTGTGCAAAAAAGCCATAATAGACACCATCTAAGATGAATCCAATTGTAATTGCTATCAAAATTGTTCTGTTGTGAATAATGCTGTTTTTGCAATCCGTATATATCGTTACCGCGAGAGTTGCTGCCAGAGTCGTTAGAAGAAGCGCTTCAATTATTAGCATGGTGCACTACTCCTTGAGTTTGCCAATTCTATAATATAGTTGGAAAACTCGCGGGCTGTGAGAGGGAGCGCCGCTATGCTTTTCGATATATCACAGGTAAAATACCTTTCGTCCTCATAAAGTTCAATTGTACAAATGTCTTTATAATCAGTAATCGCTTGCTCTATCCAAGGGCGGCGATAAACGGCTTTGGCAAATAATACTTCTATTTGATTACTCTTCATGCGATTCAAACCAATCTGTCAAAATAGACTTTAATTCATCATCCGTGACATCATCTTGAGCAGCCTGTATTCTTTCAATCGGATCTTCTTCATCCACTACTGTAGACGTCATCGCCCTTGCCATAAGCATTTCTCTCAAAGGGCTTGTCCTTTTGTAAACGGCAATTCTGACAGCTTGGACAAGAAGCTCATTTTCAAACTCGTCTACTATTTTTTGATCATCCTCGATGCAGCTATCTTTTGGTGTAAACGAGACAATCCAGTCTTCGCCTTCTTCATCAAAATGAATATAATAAGACTCGACAAAGAAATATGCGGCTTTTAATAAGTTCTCAGGAGAGAATAAGCTTTTTTTGACATGTGTTGTAATCTCAGACATGGTATCTTTCACCAATCCTTAATTCTATAATCGTTAGATATTATGGGTTGCATTTTTTACAGGGAACATACCCCTGACTGATAATAGAGTCTCGACTCCCTGTGTATTCCTGCTTGTTTGATTCTTTCATTTGCCCTACGCTCGAACAGTGCGGATAATGAAACTTCTTTGTGTTAATGTTAAGTATATATGTTTGCTCGGACTCATTTGACGGTTGGGACTGCGTTACTTCTGACGTATTATCAGGCTGAGTTTCTTCACTTTTTGATGGAGTTTTGATATCCGAAGAAGAACCCGTGGTTTGCGTGCCGCTTTGATCCGTTGATTGCTGTGCAAGCTCACTATCTCCGGTTGCATAATCAATTATTACGCCAGGCTGAACATTATAGGCAAATACGCAAAAGCAAACTCCCTTTCCCGCGTCTTCGATAGAGTAGCCTTCCATCACTACACCTGACGCGACCAAATTGTCGCCGTCAAAAACAGGGGTGACTCGATATGCAACGTGATTGCCAGTTTCCTTGATGTAGTCAGCTGTCATGTTTTCAAATGGCAGCATCCCTTGAATATTCAGATATCTAGTGCCTGTGATTAAGTTGCTAGTATTAGCGTTTTCCGCAGTAAGCTGGTAACCAATCAGGTGGCATCGGTTATATAAATATTTGCCGTCCACACAGTCGTACTTAACAGTATGCCATCCGGTTGGTTTAACCATGCCGATGCTACCGCGTTCTTCGGTTGGCATCGTTTCTTTTCCTGTCGTAGCGTAGGCAACAACACAGCGGCCTAATGAGTCAAGGGGTGCATAGTATTCTTCACCGGCATCAGGAAATTTCTCCGTGCTGAAATAGGGGGTATTATTGTTAATTGAGACATAAGCACTCCCGGAATAATCCGAGATTATATTCAGGTCAATATCGACCGGTATTTCTATAGCTTGCTTCGCTGCTATGCGGCCGGCATCAGTTGCAGAAGATGATGTAGAAGAACTGCGCGTTCCGTTACCTGATGGATTGATTGTATCACCAGAAAGTACCGATTCGCTTTTACCCAATTCTGAGTCAGCGGTTTCTTGCCTAGATGCATCATTACCGTCCAGATCGGTCTGAGTTTGCTGCCCTTCTTCGGCATAATCGGATTTACTATCGGTTACAGAGTTAGATCCACATCCGACTAAAAGAGAAATGATAAGTGCAATCGATACAAAAATCGAACAGGTTGTTTTCTTCATCGTCTGTACGTCTCCTTTGTAATCTTATCATGAGAGAACCCGGAAAAGTCGTAGGATTCAACCAACTTCCAGCCATGGTCATCGAGAGGAATATCCAAGAAAGTATCTGCCGGATACACTCGATTCCATTTGAATAGAATTAAAGACTCTATTCGAGCCTCATGCCTCAGTAGGGATTCTCCTTCGCAGAAGCAGTATTCGCCGATTTGCGCCCGATCAAGGCAGTTACCCGCTACCATTAAAAGTGCTTGATCCTCCAGGCTAAATTGATCTGCAGTATACTGACTCATCCATAGTTTGGAACCAGATGTTTCTCGTATAAGGTGGGACCTAAGCATCCGATCCTGGCTCTGACGTCGGTGATTAAACATCGTCCCCATATTATCATCAACACATACAAACACATTCATCGTCCAATTTACCTCCACTATAATAGTGCATTTTATCACATTTTCCATGAAATAGCAACTTTTCAATAGTGTATAATGTCCTCATCAAGTCGACCTCTGACTTACTTAGCAATTTCTTAACTTCTCTCACATATGTTCCGTGAGCATAAGAAGAAAACCAAACCAAAGCGAGAATTATATTTCAGCAAACTGACCAGTATTACGGTCAGTATTTCAACTCATTGTACCTTAAAATTAATGTCATTGCAACTGATACTGGTCAATGAGGGGTTTTGTTTATGGAGCAGGAAATCCGGCGTGACCGCAACATGGGGGCGAATCTTAGGCGGTTACGGAATCGGTATGGAATTTCTCAAGAAAAGCTTTGTATTGAACTACAGCGATCAGGCTGTGATATCGCGCGATCCACATATGAAAAATACGAATCAGGCGAATTAAATATCCGAGCTAGTGTTATTATCGCACTGCGTAAGTTCTACAGTTGCAGTTACGATGAGTTCTTTGCCGGTCTGGAATAGAAATGGTTGTGGCATATAACCGTGCTAGATTCATTTGATTTCCATTCAAATTTCAAAAGGAAGTTCCAATATTCCAGGGAGTTTTGATAAAGACTTTGAACATGATATACGCTATGCTCAGCAGCGCCCTGGAGCATTCGGAATCATAAGGACTGTGACCGGAGATGGGAAACCGTCTCCGGTCATTTGCTTTTATCTGTTCCAACCGCTTTTACCCAATTCCTCGAAATATGCGCAGGTCTGCGGTGCATTCTTTCTCAGACGCTCCAGCATTTCCGGGCTGCTGCCGTGGGTGATGTAATAGTCAAAACAGTCCGCGAAGTATTCTCGGGCGTTGGTTTTGGCATAATCCCGCATCCCGGAGTTCTGCGCTTCTGCCAGATACAGCCGCTCATGCTCTACGGGGAATCCCATTTGTCCGTCCAGGAAATGTCCGAATTCATGGAGTGTCGCGTTGGCTTCCGAGATGTAGATGGTTTTCCGGCTGTAGTTGGTGGCTCCAATGCAGCTCATGTTCAGCTGATCGCTGAGTTCTCCCATGTAGTCGAAATCAATGCAGTATGTCCATCCGGCGGCATTGAAGATATCGAGGATCGGTTTGGGTACCTTCCGCAATTCCAACAGAAAATCGTTGACATGTACACCAGATACATTTACCAGCGTCACCGGAGCTGCCGGAGCCTCCACGGTGAAGGTTGTGGTAAGGATGGCGTGGAGGAGTATAGCAGTTTCCCCGCGGGTCACGATCTCATTCGCATTATCCTCCTCGCCACAGATTTGAAGCTTTTTTCCAATACGGATGCAGTTTTCATAATCGGACAGCGCTATGCCGCCCTCATAGAGTACGCTGTCATAGACAGGAATCCTGGCTGCGGCAAAGGCACTTTTGTAGAGAGCGCCGCGGCAGAGCTGCGTATTGGGTGTGAGAATTGCAGTCTCACTCAGCCAGCCTTTTCGGTAGGATTGCTCCACAGCATTCTGGCTCAGTTCGCTCCGCGTGCTTCCGTTGGTTTCCACACCATAGGCGCGGCAGAGCATGACAGCCCATTGACTGGTTGTAACCGGCGCATCCGGGGAGAAGCATCCGTTTCCCGTGCCTTGCGTGATCTCATGCTCCGCAAGATACATCACGCTCTCGTAGCAGTCCGCAGTCTCCGGCACGTCATCAAAGCCTGTGCAGGCAGCGGAAGCGGCTGCGGGCAGGATCAATGCCAGGACAAGGGTGCAGACAGCCAGCGCTGTTCTTCTAACGATCATCTTCATAAGTTCCTCCATATTCTTGTTCTTTCTCTGTCCTGTATCCTCCGGTAGAGTAGGCTCTTCTGGATGCGCCATGGTGACGCTACCCTATGGACAGAATTTTGTGAGAGAAAACGTCACAGTCCCCCCTTGGCGGGAGGCTGTGACGTTTTGTGCTTTGTCAGCCGATATAAATTGCTGGTGAGGCTGCCGTTGGAGCGGCGGCGGTTCCGCTTCTCAATGAGCTTCCTGCGCTCCAGATCTGCCAGTGCCCGCTGGACAGTCCGCGGCGAAAGTCCCAATTCACGGGCAATGGTCTTGATCCCCGGCCAGCAGACGCCGGAGGCGTCCGCCCGGTCCCGCAGGTAGATATAGACCGCCTTCTCCCGGTGGCTCAGATGCTCCTCGGCGTAAATAAAGTTGAATTGACTCATCTGCCTCCCTCCATGTTATAGGGACTCTTTGTGCAACTCCGATGGATGCTGCGGACGAGTTCGCCCTGGTCTACGTAGGAGATCTTTCGGGCTGCCCGCTCCGGCATTCGGTAGCCGTCTGGGTCAAAGGTGATGCCCCAATCCAGAAAGAGGCGCAGTTTGGTGCGCATGGGATGCGTTCCCGTTTTCATCACCACAAACTCCCCCTTGGGGATGGATTTCAATTCATCCGGCGTCATGAGCGCACGCTCCATCATCTGCAAGGACTGGCTGCTCTCCTTGCCCTGGCTGACAGAGCCGGATAGCACCGTCCTGCTGCCGAGTGCAGCGGAGAGGGCATCTGCCGTTTTGCTCTGGGGCGAAAAGCCGCCGAAGATGGTGTCCTGGCAGTTGTCACATATAATTTCCGCACCCTCTTTTCCGTAGTTCTTCTCCAGTTGGGCAAGGCTTTGGATAATGGGCACCAGCGTCAGCCTGCGGGAGCGTCCCGCGCTGAATAGGGGCAGAATGTCAAAGGGCGGCATGGTTCCCAACTCATCGCAAAACAGCACCACGCGGTTTTTGAGCCTGCCGCCGGTTTCATCCGCCACGGAGAACAATTCGCGGGACAGATTTTGGATCATGAGCGCCGCGATGAAATTCTTGGCGGGATCTTCTTCCGGTAAAATCAGAAAGATGGCACACTTCTCTGAGGCGAACATCTCCGCATTGATGGGGCTGTCATAACAGATGACCTGCTCCAATTCCGTATCCAGAAAGGCGTTGAGGCGGGACATAACGGTGGACATGACCGAAGCCATAGATTGATCCGCGCTGGTGAGGGCGGCACCTGCCAGCCACCGTGCCTTATGCTCTGGCGGTAGTTCATCCATGAGCAGCTGAAAGCCGTTCTTACCTCTTGACTTCGGTACCGCCAACAGATCCTGCACCAGCTTGAAGGCTGACACGATGTGCCGCTTTTCCGGCTCTCCGTCCTTTGGCGGAGCAAACTCCGCCAGCAGAAGCACGATGGCGGTCAGAAGCCCCTCGGCGCTGTCATAGAAAAAGGCGTTCTCGCCGTATTGGGCAGCGTCACCGTCAGGGTTGATGATGGTTTTGGCGAGAATTTTGGCGTATTTCTCAGCGCGGGCCCGTGCGGCAAGGTTCTCCGGATGCTTGCGCGCAATATCCATGTAATGATTCATCAGCGTCAGGAAATTGAAACCGTCCGAGCGGGTTGGGTTGCGCAAGTCGATGACAGATACCTTGTAGCCGTAATACCGGGAGGCGATGGCACCGTAGTTGCGCGCCAAGTCTCCCTTGGTGTCCAGCGCCAGATAGCTCATGCCGCTGGCGCTGGCGTACTCTAAATTCGCGTATAAAAAGTATGCAGTTTTACCCACGCCGGAAGCACCGATCATAAGGCAGTGGATATCATCGCTGTCCACCAGCGCGCGGACATCCTGCTGATTTTCCACCACATTTTTGATTTTGGAAATTGCCGTTTTCTTTTTCTTCGGCTTTCGCTTTTCTTTTTTTCCTGCTGTAGGACGGCGGAGCCTCTCCAGCAGCTTGTGAGTGGCCTGTGAGATCACGCCCTTTTTAGCTCTGCGCTTTCTGCCGCCCATGCTGCCGAGAATGATGCCCTGCACCGTGGGCAGATCCTCTCCCTTGCGCCAGCGGCGAGGACGAAACGGGACCACATGATAGGTCGTGTGGATTTCCTTGGGGGTTGCCCAACGTGCCGTGCCGTGCTGACCGTCGCCGACAGTTTTGTTCTTGAAGTTGTTGAGAGAATAGTTCTTGGAGAGGAAGGACACCAGGAGCAAAAATGCCAGCAGTCCACCGCCAAGCAAAATCAGGGGCCATACATTTTCGTTCATGCGTCTTTCTCCTTCTTCTCGAATTTAGCGCAGAGATCGTCATTCCAGTCCTTGCGCACCGGACAGAGGCGCTCCACATCCAAGCCCATGTCCTCCAGCGTATCCGTCATAAGGTCGCAGGCATCGTTGCCCGCGTCATCGTTGTCGAGGCACAGGTACACCATGTCCAGTTTCGGATTCTGTCGCAGCCGCTCCAACACAGGCTGAATAGAGGTTCCGCAGCAGGCAACGTAGCTGTGCTCCTGCCAGCCGTAGGGATAGAGGGTGATGTGGGATAGAAGGTCGATGGGCGCCTCGAACACATAGAGGGACTTGTCGGTTCCGTTTTTGTGAAAGCAATGCTCACTTGCACTGCCCTCGATGTTCATGCGGAACACCCGTCCCTCGCTGTTGGTACTGCGGATGTGTGCGTGCTTTGCTTCGCCGCTGCCATCCTGCCCCACGAAAACGCAGTTGTGATGCCTGTCCTCGTAGAGCAGCTTTTCATGTACGAAGGCAGAAATAACCTCGCGGTCAATGTGGCGCTGACGCATGAGGTAGGCATACATACGGCGCATGGTCCCGTAAGGCTCCGGCAGCGCGAAGGGCTTCGGAGCCTCCTTTATAGGCTTTGCCTGCTCATGTGATTTGCCATTCTTCCTGCCAAGCAAAAGTAAAACCGCCTCCGGATAAGGGAGACGGTAATAGCGCTGGACGAAGCTGACGGCATAGCCGCCGACGCGCGCGGAGTGATCAAACCATTTGTTGCCCCGCACGGTGATGCTGGGATCGTTGGGAGTACGAAACTCCCGGCCGGAGCGCACGGGTCGCTCCCCCTGGGCGCGCAGCAACGACACGAGATCCGTGTTTTGCGCCCGTGCTTTTTCCTCCGGCGTGAAATAGATAAATTTGCTCATGACATGTCCTTTCATAATTCTGCTTTGCGCTATCTGAATGTTTGTTCCTCATGGTCATCCGGCTTATGTCCCATCGCCAGCCGCTTGCGCTGCAATTCCTGTCGGCGCTTGCGGTCGATCTGCAAGCCGCGGTGGATCTGGTCGATCTTGCTGTTGTCTTCAAAAATTCTGCTCATGTGATGCAGCATCCGCACGATGGTTTCGCTCACCGTGGGAGCATGGTAATCCGCTCCTGCCGGTGCGCTCCCTTTCTGCTGATCAGGGTGATCTGACCACTGAGAGAAAGCCGGTGCATCTTCAGCCGCAGGCGGTGTGGTACCCTTAGATGCGGCATCATCAGCGGAGCCGGAATCTTCTGGTGCGGCACTCGCCGCACGGTCAGATTTGGGCTGCGCCGACGCAAGAGATGCCGTGACCTCAGAGTTCTTTGGCGCGGCTTCTACGGCATCCTTTTTAATGATAGGTCCTTCCTGCGCGGAAGGTGTTCTCCGCACATCCGCACACCGCTGCCGCTCCGCCATCCATTGCAGCGTTTCCTGAATGACCATGTTGCGGACGCTCCGGAACTCCTTTTGCTGGGAGAGCGGCAGGCGCTTGGGCGGCCGCTGATCGTAGTCCAGGCACACCTGCTCGTAGAGCGTCTGCCACGTTTCGTAGGCGGCGGATACCCGCTCGTCCTTCGCCAGCTCCTCCACGATGGCATCCACGATGGCCTTGACCCTTGGCGGCAGGTAGCCGTAGACCTTTCGGCCCTTGATCGTCAGCAGACGCTCTGCTAACTCCTCGGTGAGCTGCTCCAGACGCGGGTTATCCGACGTGCCATGCTCCAGCTGTGCGATGCACTCCACCATTGCCTTGCGGGTCTGCGCCTGCAACTCCTGCCGTGCGGTATCCTTTTGCTGGTAGATGTGCATCCGATCCGCGTGGTAGATCCGTCTGGCGAAGACGGATTTCATTTCCCGGATACCCTCTTTGGTGAGGTAGCCCTCCTTGGGATCTTCGGAGAAGATGATCATGTGGATATGCACCTGATTTGGCTTCCGGTGGAAGGCGGCATACCAGCGCAGGTTTTCCGGTCGGATCTTATACGCCTTTGCGATATCGCAGATGGAGGCGTTCACCAGAGCCTGCCAGTTTTCCACGTTGTCATAGCCCAGCCGCTCGGCGTCCTCACGGCGCAGCGCCACCACCGGTGTCCACACATTTCCCGAATGCTCCGCCACCTCCCGTACCGCCTGCGCGAGATTTCGCACCTTACCGTGAGCGTCCCACAGACCATGCTCACCGTCCTTCTGGACGCCGGGGCGGTGGGAGATGTAGTCGATGAAATTTTCCTTTTGATCCAGCGCCTCCAGATAATTTTCCTGCACCTGCTGAATGAATGCGGAGGCGCTGCCCTGGGTGGGGTGATCCAGATATTCCTCGTACTCAATGAGTTCCCAGCAGGAGGGAAAGGACTTCAGCAGCCGTGCGATGAATTCCTGCTGCTTTTTTGTGGCGGGAAGTGTACTGCGCTCATCCGCCAGCAGCTCCACACCGGGACGGGTGGCGACGTAGCGAGTACGCTGGGCCAGCTTCGCGGCGTTCTGTCCGCCCTTGAGGTAGGGCGAAATCAGTACGATCCGGGCCATGCGTCATCCGGCTCTATGCGCCGCTGGCTCCGCACCGCGTTTTCAAAACTCACCTGACCGTTGGTGCGCTTCACCTCATCCACCGCGTAGGCCCGCAGTTCCCGCGTGTGGATGGGATCGGTACGGAAGTGGGCGGCGATGGTGTGGCAGAGCATATTCAGCTCCACCGCGCACTTGAAGAGGATCGTCCGCAGACGGTTGTTGTTATCGTCCAGCGTCCCCTGAATGGCGGTGAGGATGGCTTGGGAGATGTAGGCGGTGTTGTCCTCCGTGCCGAGATAGCCCATGTAGAAGCGCAGGGCCTTTTCTACGAATTCATTGCGGCTGCGGCAGTTATCCGCCTTCAGCCAGCTGTCCATGCGGTCGATCATGTCGGGCGGGAGCCAGAATGTCGTTTTCTTTTTCACTTTTTCTTCCATCGGTGTTCTCCTTTCCTTGCCGTCGGTCAAAAGGGGCGCGAATGCCGGAAACACCGTGCCTTTTTGAAAACCAGACTGCGGTTTTTCTGAAATGTGCTGAAATAGACTGCGCTTTGGAAAGCGCGAAAAAGCCCCGCACTGCGGGGCTTTGTGGGCGGGCCGCGGGCGCTTGCGACTGCGGCCCTTTATC
>Ga0129311_1001242_pt1 | contig 18613 bp, 15 predicted proteins | sample Go1ome_FD_94435 | JGI IMG/M metagenome (GOLD analysis project Ga0129311, IMG submission 94435) | Western lowland gorrila individual fecal microbial communities from Wisconsin, USA - Go1022B metagenome | ecosystem: Host-associated > Mammals > Digestive system > Large intestine > Fecal | place... | reverse complement strand
TACTACGTTTGGCCCGCGGATAACCCCTACACCGCGGGCGGTTAGCGAGGTTTTGGGAATGGGAACTAACATTGAGGCCGCCTGCGGCCCGCACAGATGGGTCGTCGACAAGGTCTCGCTCAGCTACGCCTTCCGGCGACGCGGCCTCGAGTTCTCCCTCGACGGCGCGCGCAGGCTCGCGGCGGCCATCGGGTGCTCGGAGGGCACCGTTTACCGCCTCGTCTCCGGCGAGGGCGGCTGCCCCTCCGCTCAGGTGCTCCTCGACATGGCCGAGGCCCTCGGGTGCGACGCACTCGACCTAGTGAGGAAGTCCTTCGCGGAACCGGCGCCTCAGAAGGCGTAGCGGCGACGCCCGCCCGGTCATCTCCGGCGGGCTATCATTTTTGTTTAGGTAAGGAGAGCACTTGATGGGCAACAGACGAAGCAGGGGCGCATCATCGCCGCGCGTGGTCATCCGGCACGTCGATTCCGGGGGAGGCGGCCCGCACGGCCCCGGCGGCCGCAAGCCGCCCCTCCTGCTCATCGTGCTCGCCTTCTTCCTGCTGCCCGTCCTCGTCGAGGCCCTGCTCGGCTTCTTCGACGCGATGCCCTACGTTATCGTCGACTTCCAAGGGATAGGGGTCCCCGCCATGGTCTTCATCGTCCTTCTCGCCCTCGCCGCACTCGTCGTCGCCCAGGGCGGCTACGTCGTGCGCCAACAGCACGTCGCCATCATCGAGCGTCTCGGCAGGTTCTCCGGCATTATGGGCGCCGGCTTCCACGTGAAGGTCCCCTTCATCGACGTCGCCCACGACGTCGACCTCATGACCGAGGACCAGCACATGACCTTCGACGCGAAGACCGCCGACAACGTGACGATCGAGCTCGACGTCTCGATCCAGTACCACGTCGACTCGACGAACATGCAGGCGGGCTCCGACTCCGGCGTGTGGAAGAGCTTCTACACCCTGACCGACCCCGTCGCCCAGATGAAGGACTACCTGGCCGACGCTCTCCGCTCCCAGATCCCCAACCGCACGCTCGACGAGGTCTTCTCCGAGAAGGACGCCATCGCCAACTCCATCGACGAGATCGTGGCGAAGAAGATGCTCGGCTACGGCTACGTCCTCGTGACCACGCTCATCACCTCCATCCGCCTGCCGCGCGAGGTCCAGGAGTCGATGAACCGCATCGTCGCGTCCAAGAACAACCTCGCGTCGGCCCAGAACGACGCGAACGCCGCCCGCGCGAAGACCGTCATCGCCGCGCAGGCCAAGGCCGAGGCCATGGCCGCCGAGGGCAAGGGCATCGCCGACCAGCGCATCGCCATCGCCCGCGGCATCAAGGAGTCCATCGACACCATCAAGGGCTCCGAGCTCTCTAGCCAGGAGGCCAACCGCCTGTTCGAGTACACCCAGTGGGTGAGCATGATGGAGGCCTTCGCCTCCAAGGGGTCCTCCTCGGTGGTGCTCCCCGGCGACTTCGACCGCGCCGCGAGCTTCTACGAGCAGCAGATCGCCGCAGGCGTGACGCCGAGGCCCATGGGTGGCGCGGCCGACGACCCGCGCGGCCGTGAGTAGGGGAGCGGCGCAGGGCGGGGACGCCGTGACGCCCAAGGTCGTCGACGTCCTCGTCACCGACATAGGACCTGTTTGGGAATGGGAATGCCCCGCGTGCGGGCGCACCTTCGAGGAGATGAGCGGGCCCTATGGGTTCTGCCCGCGCTGCGGCGTCCCCCTCACGCGCCCCGAGCGGCGCAAGGGTTAGGCCGAGGCGCGGCGGCGTGAGCCTGCCGCGCGATGATCAAGGAGCAGTATGTCAGCAACAGCCGTCACGGTCTCGCAGGTCGCCGCCGCCTACGGCGTCCCCGAGGGCCGGATCGCGGAGCTCGTCGAGAAAAACGCCGGGACCTGGTACGGCCCCGCCCACGCCGCGTGCGTCGAGACCCTGATTGAGATAGCCGCCATCTTCGTTGTCGGGATTGCCGCGGTGGCCCTCTTGGCGCATATGGCTAGGGATATGGAGGACGGGCTTGGCTATCTCGCCGCCGCGGCGCTCCTCGTCGCCGAGGTCGTTATCGTTTGGCCGCCGTTGAGCGCGATGCTCCAGAGCCCGGCGATGGCGGCCGACCCCGACCAGGCGTATCTCCAATACCTGGTCGAGGAGGAGAGGCGCGGCGAGCCCGTTCAGCTCGTCTATGCCGAGGATGCCTCTGATGCCGACGAGGCGCTGCAATGAATTGAAAGGTCAATGCTCATTAGGATATGCATCATATCGCCTAATATGAGCTAGGCTTTCCAAGCAATCATCCGCGCAAACGCAAAGGAGGTCGCTCCGGTTGCTTTTAGCCGATTTTCCCGAGAATAATCTATAGATAGACACAGTTGACGACCCCTCTCCGATTGTGCTCTCGATAGCGTTGACCGTTCTTGAGGACGAGTACCCCCGCTCTCTTCGATATGAGGCGGCTCTCCGCAACAACCCCTCAGGCGACATCGCGGCTGCGGATGAAGACTTCTACTCTCAAGTTCTGAGGTGGAGGCAAAGGCTTGTCGACTCCTATGAGAGAATTACCAAATGGATGAGCAGTCAGGGAATCTCTAGGGTCTTTTTTGACTCTTGACGGTAACGAATGCCTAGACCATATCGTTATGGCGGGGTTTGCCAAGTTCGGCTATGAGGAGTCTAGGGTCCATGCGGCGCAGCTGATAATATCCAGTCGTTCACGTCGGGAACAGGAAATTAGATGATCTTCTTCACCTCGGACACCCATTTCGGCCATGCTCGCGTCCTTGAGTTCACGGACCGCCCGTACGAGTCGGTCGATCGGATGAACGATTCGCTTGTCGACGCCGTCAATTCCCGCGTCGGCGTGGACGACGAGCTCTACATCCTGGGCGACTACAGCTTCAAGATGACCGTCGCCGACGCTTATGGCCTGCGCAAAAAGATCGCCTGCAAGAGGGTCCACTTGGTCCCCGGAAACCACGACAAGGACTGGACGCAGCCCGCGGTGGCCGACGCCTTCATCGTCGAGCCGCCTATCCGCGTCCTCAAGGTCGACGGGCTGAAGATCGTTATGAGCCATTACCCCATGGCGGACTGGCAGGGCATGTCGCACGGCAGTTGGCACCTGCACGGGCATATCCACAGCGCCGGGGGAGCGTACAACGCCTTCAACCGCGAGCAGGGTCTTTTGCGCTACGACGTCGGCGTGGACGCCAACGCCTTCGCGCCTGTGAGCCTCGATGAGCTGCGTGAATGGCTCGCTGGGATTCCCGAGCCGTGTGGCCGGGTCAAGTGGCCGTGGTGGGTCAATCAGACCGGCGACGTTGAGGTTGACCGCGAGCTCGAGGAATTCAGAACGACGACCGACCTCGGCCGTCTCGCCAGGTAAGGCCGGAGTCCCTCCCTGCGCCCGATACCGATCTCCGAGCCGAGGCGCTGAAAGAGCGGCGTCGCGAGGGCGCAATGCTCCCACCGAGACGTCGTTACGAATGATTTGAGATAATCGGAAAAGAGCTTTACGTCTTAGCTGTGGCGATAATATCGGCATCGCTACAGTTTGATGCCAATACAATAGAAATGCCTCTCGAACAATGGGGGTTCGAGAGGCCGTTGCGGGAAGGCGACGCTTCCCAGATAGAGGGTAACACTGTGAAGCAACAATTGAAGTCGATTTCGTTATTTACTGGAGCCGGCGGGCTTGACGTTGGGTTCGACCGAGCTGGATTCACGACGGTTTTCGCCAACGAGTTTGACCACGATGCTGCCGAAACATGGAGACTAAACAGGCCGGAGAACGCTGAGGCAATGGTCGAGGGGGACATCGCCAATCATATAGACAAGCTCGACAGTTTCTCTGGAGACGTGGACGTGCTGTTCGCTGGTCCGCCGTGTCAGGGTTTCAGCGTCGCGGGTAAGATGGACCCGAACGACAGTAGGAGTAAGCTCGTATGGACCTTCCTCGATGCCGTTAAAAGGGTTCGCCCGAAAGTATTTGTCATGGAGAACGTCGCCGCGCTTGGCAGGCTTGACAAATGGTCGAAGGTTAGGGAGAGAATTCTCACGGATGCTGAGGAAATGGGCTACGCCGTCGAGTACCAAGTCTGGCACACACCGGACTTTGGTGTGCCGCAGAACCGCGATCGCGTGATTTTCGTGGGCATTCTCGACGGCGATGCAAGCCTTTTCGCGCAAGCTCTTATGCGACACAAAGCCACTGCTCCTACGGCTAGAGAAGTTTTGAGGTCCGTCGGAGAGTACGGGAGCGAGAATAATCCGCAAACCTGCACGTCGAGGGTTACGCTTGCGACGCATCCTGTCATGAGAACAAGCCCCTACGCCGGCATGCTCGTAAACGGCGCCGGGAGACCTATGTGCTTAGATGGGCTACCTCCGACCCTCCCGGCGACGATGGGAGGCAACAAAACGCCAATCGTTGACCAGAAAGCTCTGGAAGACCCCTCACGGGAGAATTGGTTTGTCGGTTACCACGACGGGGTTGAGTCCGGAAAACTCTCGCCGGAGACGACAATTCCCCCTGATTACCTGAGAAGGCTCACGATCCGCGAGGCGGCTGCGATACAGACGTTCCCGGAGAATTATAAATTCTCAGGGGCAAAGACTAAGCAGTATCGCCAAATAGGCAATGCGGTCCCTAGCCTGTTTGCGTACGCGGTCGCCCTCGCGATCCGCGAGGCCTATTTCGACGTGAGCCGTTGATATACCCATAGCAGGGTCTCTGGTGTCGAGGCGTTGGCTCGGGCTTGGTCGTAAACTCCATTCATGAGCAACGCGGCGTCAAGGTCTGCGTGTGTTGAGAGGATCATGTCCATAAGGGCATCTACGTCGCAAAGACCGACATAGATGCCCTTATTGGCGTACTCGGAGCGCACGGATGAAAAGTAACCTTGCGTCTGCTCTAGCAAGCTGCCGCCGCGGCCGGATACGAAGAGGATCGACGGCGCTCCGCCGGCCAAGGCGGTCTGCGCCGCACGGCGGACATCGTCGACGGTAAATGGCTTATCCTTCAGCTCGGTTGCCAGGAACGGCTCGCCGTTCTTCCTTAAATCCAAATCTGATAGCTGGCGCGAAGAAGAACCTGGTTGGTTAACTGGGTGCGGGATAACCTCAAAACCGCTTGTGCGCGGGTATTGGATGCGGTAAAGAGCTGAGGCAACGAGAGTAAGCGCGTCTCCGCCGAAACCTTGGTCTAAAAGATCCGAAAGAAATACCCTCGCATCCTCCGTTGAGCAATCCATAAGCGATGTCTTGAGCTCTGCTTCTCGGCGGGCCAACTCGTCGCTCTGGCGAACAAGCCTAGCCATTATGTAGTCAAGGCATTTCCTTGCGGCATCTTGCGACTTAATGCTCGGGAGGGCGTCGCAAAGAGCGCAAAGAGCACGTTTGCCGTCCCCCCTTGCCTGGTTTGACTTGTCGAGGCGAAGGAAGCGAGCGGGCTTGTTTACCAGAGGGTCGTTGTTGGCTCCGTCCATTACGTCGCTCAGCATGCTCTTCTGGAACGGGTATACGACTTCCTTACATAGCTGGCGAGGGGAATAGGCGCCGTTCGATGGGTCATCCATCTGCATGGACAGCATATCTATGTTTGGATTCGTCGCCTTGGCGACGAGGGCTGTCAGTAGGATGTACTGATAAGTTAGGCATTTCTTGCCGTTGAAGACCGTGTCGACGGCAGAGGCAATTGGGCAACTGCTGCCCAGGCCTCTCCGCACACGCTCTAAAGAGTTTATCAGCTCGGATGTCGCCAGAGCATTGTCCAGCTTTATTGCCATAGGTTTCTCTCCCGTACGCATCCTGCGATTCCACGCATGGAGAGGATTATCCCACGGGCTCAGCGAATATGGAGCTCCTTGTCAGCCCGACGGTATGAACGCCTCACTTCGCCTCGAGCCACCTTTTGCGGCTGAGGAAGTTCCAGACCATGACGATTCCGGTCGCGCCGACCTTGGTGAACGACATCGCGAGCGGGCCTTTGCCCAGTGCGCCCACGCCGATCGCGATAACGGCCTCGTTGATGGTGAGGCCGACGGCCGAGAGGGCGATGAACACGGCGATCTCCCTTACCCTGCCCATGTCGTCCCTGCGCCTGAAGACGAACCTCATGGAAGCGAGGTAGTTGAACGCGAGGCTGACGGCGAACGAGGCCGCGGCAGCGGGGACGGGGTCCGCTCCGAGGGCCTGCGTCAGGACCATGAGCATGCCGTAGTCGATCGCGAAGGCGATCCCTCCGACCACCCCGAACCGAGCCGCCTGCGAAGCCAGGCCGGCCGCGTTCATCGCTTTTCCCTTGATCGCATGGTCCCTGCTCATCTATGTGCGCCCTCTCTTTGCGGTTTGGATGCCCCCGGCTCCCGGCCCGATTCGGTCGCCGGCGACCGAATCTTTGTACGCCGCCACGTGTCTCAGATTGCCGAGCACCTTCTCGCAGATCTTGGCGACGCGCCTCTCGCTTGTGAAGCGCGCCGACGAGAGGATCCCGGCGAGCTCGCCCACGAAGCCGTCGAGGCGGCCCAGGTCGAGCCAATCAAGGTCTTTGATGATGCGCAGCTGGTCCTCCGGCCGGGCGCTCCTGCTGTTTTCCGTTATGAGGGGCAGCGGGCGATACCAGAAATCCCGGTCGTCCTCGAGTATCGCCACGCGCGACCACAGCGCCTCGCCGGTATCGAAAATGGGGGCGATTCTCTTGGCGACCATCGTCTCCGAGTCGAATATGACGCCCAGGTTTCCCCAATGCCTGCCGGGGTTCGCCAAGATGAAGTCGCATACGAAGACCTTCGAGAGCGCCTCCTCGCAACCTGCGAGGCCCAGGCTCTCGCAGCATGAGAGCAGGTGCGTCCAAGGGGTCGCGCCCGGGCACCGCTCGCTGCTGTTGAGGATATCCCGCATCGGGATGAAGCACTCGGTCCCGTCGACCAGGCATGGACGGCTTGAGAACTGCCGGCCGCCCCTCAACACGAGGGAGTGGGGCAAAAACTCGTCCTTGGCGAGGACTCTCTCGTACATTCGCGTCGCCGCGAGCTCCGAATACGGCTCCAGGTACAGCGGGCCCGACCCCGCTTTCATCAGCACCGGCCCGTAAGGCGACGCCTCCATGTACCCGAGCTCGTCGTCGAAGCCGTTCGTGAAGAAATTCACGTCTTGCCAGGACCTGTCGTCCGCTTCCCGCTTGACCCAGAACTGGTCTGTCAGCGAGAGCCCGAAGCGCCGCTCGAGGAGCTCCATCGGCTCGTAATCTCCGCGGCGCATCAGGAGGCGCTCGAGATCATCCCTTGTGGTCGGTATCGCCCTCGCGGACCACCAGCCCTGCAGCCTTCTCCTTGAGACGGATCCGTCAGCCTCTCTGGCGCCGAAGGGCGCCAGGGACGGGTTGCAAAGACCCGTCACGTCGGTGAACGCGTGGATCTCGCGGTCATACTCGGCCCGTAGCACGGGGTTGTCCCTGTTCATTAGCAGAACGGCCGTCATTTCACCCTCTGGTTTTCGGGTTTCGCCTTCGGCATCGCCGTCGACGCCTCCCCTCACATTCTACCGGACCCCGGGGATCTACCTTGCGCGCCTCATTGGGATCGAGTCGTTCTGCACCCTGTTGCCGGTTGCCCTCATGTTCTCGTCGGTCCTGCCGATCGACTCGTCGGTCACATCCTCCTCAAGGCAGAAGAGCGCCCTCTCCATGAAGTCGCCTTTTTCCTGTATGTTGCAGAGGTCCGCCTGCGCGTGGGCGCAGGCCACGGCGGCGAGAACCTGAGCGTACGCGGTGGCCCTTTCCCTCGACCCTGCGCTCTCCGGCAGGCACTCCAGCGCACGGTCGAGCGTTTCGTCGGCCATCTCCTCGTCGTCGAGGTAGCCGTCTATGTACCAGGCCGCCAATGAGTCGATTACGTACCTCGGCGCCGGCAGCTCCCTTAGCGGCGTGTTCTCGAGACGACGGGTCACCTCCTCCGACGCCTGGGCGGCGACCCTGTCCATGTCGATGAGGTCGATTCCCCTGTAGGTTTCGTTTCTGTCCATCTCTGCCTCCGAGCCTTCGTTTCAGGTTTTTGTTCCATAGCCTCGATTCAATCAGCTCGCTGTGGGTGGCGGTGGGCCTTTTGCAGTTGCAAAACGTCCATAAAGGCGCGGGGATGCTAGGTTGCCCAGGCCGATGGGGTTTCAGGCGCTTTTATCCCGAGGCGGCGTCGTTATTTGCGGATACTCTTGTCTGATATTACCTTTACGTAAGAATTGGTCTCCACGACTTCAAATCTTACCTATACGTAATATATAGCTCGGCCACATGCTATTATTACCTCAACGTAAGATTCTTCTGAAGTGCCCTATGACCGAGCTGTTTGTCTGGAGAGAGATATTCGGTTCCTACGAGCTTGTAGGAGTTCTTCGCGAGGGCCACGTCGGCCTCGAGTTCTCCTATACAGCTGAATATCTGGATGATCCTCATTCAAAGGCTGTTTCTCGCGCTTTCCCTCTACAAGACGCTCCGTTCGGCCAAAAGGAAACATCCGCCTTTTTCGGCGGCCTGCTCGTCGAGGGCTCTTTAAGGAATGCTCTGGCGATTACGGCGAGGACATCGACTAAAGACGTCGGCGCTCTACTCGCTCGTCTCTCAAACGAGTCATCCGGCGCGCTTGTCTTCACCGTAGACCGAGAGTCCCCGGCCCACGGCATGTCTTATGAGTCCGTCGATCTCGAGGTCCTGCAGGACTTCAGCAACGCGCCGCGGGAGGTCTCGCTATCGCTTAACATGAGGTCAAGGCTTTCTCTCGCCGGCGCGCAGTCGAAGGTCGGTCTCCACCATGAGGACGACGACCTCTCGACCGGATGGTACATTCCCATGGGGTCGGCCCCCTCCACGTTCATACTGAAAGCTGAGGACGGGGCGTTCCCTGGCCTTGCTTACAACGAGGCGATCTGTATGTCGGCAGCTAGGAGCCTTGGTTTCGACGTCCCGGGTTTCGCTCTTCTCGATGTTGGGGGAGAGGCGCCGCTGTTCATCGTCGAGCGATACGACCGTATCCGCGACGCCTCCCGCGCCTTCCCCAGAAGGCTCCATCAAGAGGATTTCTGCCAAGCCCCGGGGATCAACCCGGAGCTCAAGTATGAGCCGATGGGGGCGGTCTATCCCGAGCTCGGCTCCTGGCTCTTGGCGAGGGAATCCGACAACCCGTTCGGAGACAAGGTCTGCTTCTTCGAGTCAATCCTATTCGACGCGTTGATCGGAAACTGCGACAACCACCTAAAGAATTACTCACTGCTCTATGGCGACGACTGGTCGTCTGCCGAGATGGCGCCGCTCTACGACTTGGTGTGCACGACGCTCTATCCGGCCCTCGATGCAGAGATGGGCGTGTCTCTTTGCCCCTCGAGAAAGGTGCAGGATACGACATGGTCATCCATCGAGAGTCATGCCGCCGCGGCGAGACTCCCGATAGACCTCATAACGAGCGATTTTCTCGGCATGGCCGACGAACTTCCCGGAGCACTCGAAGCGGCGGGCGACAGGCTCGCCGCGTTAGGGTTTCCAGCCGCCAAAGAGGTCTCCTGCGAGATTTTCGAGAATCGTGCCGACACGATCGAGCGCCTTGCGCGAGAGGCGAGGGGAAGGGGATTGAGCTTATGACACGCGAAACCGAGAACCGCCCTGCTACGAACACCCATGACGAGGTCTTTGAGTCAAGCCGATCTGGCGGCGCGCATCGACGGCCGCGGCGGCCCGTCGTTATCGGCGACGCGGCCGACCTGGGCCGCGCCATGCGCGAGCGCAGACGCGCCCTCGGGCTCACGCAGGCCTACTGCGCCTCGGCCCTCGGGTACAGCCCGCGCCTGATAGGGGAGATGGAGCGCGGGCGCGCCACCGTCTCGTTCGACAAGATGCTCACCTATTCCCGCGAGCTCGGCATCGATCTCCTGTTTCTGTCGCGCGGCGATCCAAAGCCGAAGCCAAGCCCCTTGTCCCGTCGACGCTCTATTAAAGACTCGTATCTGAGTCAAGGGTGACGCATTTCTAATTGATATCCCGGCTTAAGGCTGTTTATGTTATTCACATCCTAATCAGGATATAGTTGTAATAAGAAAAATTCATAATTGCTGATCGTATACATGTGATGCCAAGGAGACGATGATTGAAAGCAGCGCGGATAACAATTTCTGATGTTGTTACGATGCCAGGCGATCACGATCTTCACTTTTGTCAGTTTTTAGATGACTTTCTTCATGAATCTGACGAATCATGCTGGAAGTTGTTAGTGGAAGAGCCTCCACTAACCGGAAATGATAAGTTCGATGTGAAACTCGCTGCGTCTGCAGAGTTATTGTCCCGGAAACGTGGAGTGGCTCCACCCGATTGGGTCTATTTCCCTGTAAGGTATCTTTCTGATCGAACCTATATGGCGCCTAAAGTTTGCGCCGTGTCGGCTCGAGCTCGCAAATGGTTTGAGGATACGACTCCCATAGAATACGCAAGTAGAAACTTATACTGCGGTGAGGACCCACTCGCGAGGTGTTGATGTGCCTGTTCGTAATGTTGGTTTGACACCTGATTCTCTTTTGCACGTCCTCTTTCATTCGAGCCGCTAGACGAGGATTTTCATAAAAACGGCGGCCTCTAGCAACGGCTCCGGTGTCGACGAATAAACTAAAATACTTCTTATCGTTCGATGTTGAGTGCGGTTCGTGAATAAGGTGGCCGACTTGCCGATTCTCCAGTTGATGAACGAGGACGTGCCGGTCCTCTCTTTTTCATATGATTCCGGTCTTCATCGCACCGAGAACATAGTATCCGAGGACAACCTCGACTTCGCACCCGTCTCCATGGTCTCGAAGGACGGCTCAACATCTCCTGAGGACCTGGATTGGTGGTGGCGTCATCGGTCTATTCCCGCCTCTAGGGCCCATCTCCGTCTCGTGGCGGACAAGCTCGGCGTCGAAGACCTGGCGGAGCTCGTCGAGAGGAGTTTCGCCCTATCCCTGTCCGATAGGTATTGGGTCCGCCCCCATGGCTCCTGCCTTGCGTGGGGTGACGTCAATTTCTACGACAACCCTTTCTCTGATAAGTTAGGCGTACTGACCCTCACGCCCTCGTCTGGGGTCGACGGGACGCTCGCCGGCGACGACCTCATGACGCCCAACTCCACCGTTGGTGGAAACGTGCCGAAGAAGTGGTGCGTCGCTGGGGACGGGACAAGGCTCCTACTGAAGGCCGGCACACAGCTGTTCGATCAGGATGTCTACAACGAGGTGGTCGCGACCAGCCTGTACGACGCGACGATTGAAGACGGCTCCTATGTGCCCTATCGGCTCTTTGAGTCCCCTGAGCAGGTGTTTTGCGGATGCGAGGAGTTCTTGAGCGACCACGAGGAGTACGTGAGCTGCGCCGACGTTCTTCGCCGCTACCGCGGCGATGGTTCGTTCGGCACCTATCTGCATACGGTCGACTCTTTGGGTGAGGTATCCGGCTTCGACGCCGAGGCGATCGGGGAGAGAATGTCGATGATGTTCTCGCTCGACGCGCTTCTCGCGAATTCCGACCGTCACGCGGGGAACTTCGGCTTTATTCGCGACACGGAGACGCTTGCCTATAAGAGATTCGCCCCGCTTTTCGACGCGGGTGTGTCCCTTTGGTGCGACAAGCGCCGTCTTTCCGCTCCCTCGGATTACGATTACGAGCCCCGGCCGTTCGCAGGATACGGCGTCGGCGACCAGTGGAGGCGCCTGCGCCTCTTCGATGATTACCGTTGGCTGCCTTCCGGCGTCGATCTTGACTCTTGGGCGGAAGAGGCGCTGCGAATCCTTTCCTTAAACCCTCTTATGCCCGGTGAGCGTCTTGATGCCGTGTCCCGAGGCATCGATCTGAACATCCTCAATTTCCGCCGCCATCTCGAGAAGGCAGCCCGCCTTTCGTTTCCCGTGAAGACCGCCCCTCGCCGCTGAGCCGTCGTCGAGGCGCCGCCCTCAACACATCTGAATGGAAGCGGCATGATTCCTGAAGACCCATACCCCCAGCTACCGACCCGCCATAGTGTGTTTCCGGTGCTGAATCCCGTCACCGTGGGCGCCGAAGGCTTAAGGTACGAGGAATGCTATTCCATGCTGGAGCAGCATTTTGTATATTACGGGATTCCTCAGCTCTCCGACTGCGTGTGGGGATGGGACGACGACCTGTGCGCTTTCGGCAGTCGTGAGCACATGTCCTTCGTCTCCGCCGTCGGCGCGCTGGTGGTTCGTGAACCGTGGACCAAAGTCCTGTCTCAGGTCTTTTGTACCGACGGTGCCTTGCGCGTGGGCGATCTCGTAGAGTATCAGCGCAGGCAGTCTGCGGCGCTCTATGGTGAATAGGGACCTTTTGGATTATGAAACCCCTGAAATACAGGACTTCAATACCATTGTCCCTCGTAAATGTCGTTGTACTTCTCATCGGAACCACTGTAGGCGTCCTTGCTCATGCGTCCTTCTTCCAACCGCCGCGCAGATAGTAGTCGAGGCACCATTGCTCGGCTTCCGGGTCGAGGTCTCTTACAGACCCCTTTACCTCGCATTCTGCAGCGTCCACCAGCGGGCCATGCGCCTCGATCTCATCCACGAGCCTGTCGATGTCGTATGCGACGAACTCCGGCATGTCGAATGGTAGGTCTTTCGCCCTCTTGATAGCCATTGCTGCGCCTCCCTACAGAACCGCACCTACATGCATGAATCCATTCTATCCATCCGTGCTAACAGCCGCGTCCTCGCTCCGTCCCCTGCACGCCCCGTCGGTTTCATAACCGGCGGGGCGACCCTTCCGCTGCGGTAAAATAATCGACGTCGTGATTTTCAAACCAACCGCAGGTGAGGCTATGCGTAGAAGCGTTGTCAGGCGCAATCCCAAGGTGATCGCGCTCGTCGTTGCCGTGATCGTGGCGGCTTTGGGCCGTTATGTGCCCTCGTCTGCGTTCCTTGGGCAGGTGCCCGTCGCGGGCCAGGCCGCCGCGGTTGAGTCCCAGGCGGATTTCCAGCAAGCCCCCTCGTCCCTCGCCGGTATCGACATCCCCGCCTACACTGGCGAGCCCTCCGTCTCCCTCGCCGACTCCTCCGGCCTCGACCCGGCCGCCGCCCCGGAAGGGGTCGATCTGCCCGACCTCGACGAGCTTGGTCGCGCAGGCGCCGTCTCCGCGACCGTCGCCCCCTCGACCATGCCCGCGGACGGGGAGGAAAGGGGCAGCATCGGCATGATCAAGCCGACCGGTTGGCACACGGTTCGGGACGACTCGATTGACGGCAAATACCTCTACAACCGCTGCCATCTCGTCGCCTGGTGCCTCTCGGGCCTCAACGCCGAGGAGAGGAACCTGGTCACCGGCACGCGGTACATGAACGTCGAGGGCATGCTGCCCTACGAGGAGCTCGTCGCATCATACGTCGAGCGCACCGGGGGTTCCGTTTTCTACAGGGTGACGCCGGATTTCAGGGGAGACGAGCTCGTCGCCCGCGGCGTGCGCATCCAGGCCTTCTCGCTTGGGGACGGCGGCGCGGCGATCGACCTTGACGTCTATTGCCACAACGTCCAGCCCGGCTATTCAATCGACTACGCCACCGGCGAGGCCCGCCGCTCCTGAGCCTCCTCTGACCTTTGCCCCTGCCTCCTCGACGCGAAACAGGGGGTATTTCTATGTTAATATGCTAATAGCGACATTCCACAGCTCAGTCGCCCAGCAGGTGCATGCGTCTCTAAGAATAGGGGTTTATATGCGTAAGCTCTCAGGTGCCTCCTCCTACACGGTCGGCCTCAACATCGGCGAGACCGGCGTCGGTTTCTCCGCCGTCGACGACGAGGGAGGGGAGGTCCTGTTCCACAGGGGCAAGCCCGTCATGGGCGTCCACCTCTACAACTCGGCAAAGCACGCCGACGGGGCCCGCGCCCACAGGACCGCTCGGCGCACGCTGCGCCGCAAGCAGGCGCGCGTCCGCGAGATCGAGCGGATCTTCGAGCCGGCCGTGGCCGAGGTGGACCCCGGCTTCTTCGTGCGTCGCCACATGTCCGCCCTCGTCCCCGCCGACGCCGTCGCCGCGGGGGCCGACCTCGGCTCTCCCGCCGACCGCGACTTCAAGGCGCTCCTGGGCGCCTTCCCGACGCCGGCCCACCTGCGCGTCTATCTCATGGAGTCCAACCATCCCGCGGACATCCGCCTCATAGAGCACGTCTTCGCCCACGCCGTCTCCAAGCGCGGGAACTTCTACCTCGAGGGCAACGACGGCGTGAGCGCCGAGCACTCCCAGCTCGTCCCCGCCTTGGTCGAGCTCGGGGTCGCCCTCGACGACTTCCTCTGGGGCGAGCAGGAGGCCCACTTCGAGGTTGACGTAGACAGCGCCGCCGCCGCGTGCGGCAACAAGGCGCTCACCACCGCCGCCCTCTGCGACGCCCTCGACTCCGCCTTCACCGCCGTCCCCGCCGACCCAGACCTCTGCGACGAGAAGGCCATGGCGAGGCTCACCCGCGCCGCCGCGGCGCTCTGCGTCGGCTACAAAGCCAATATCCAGGCGATCTGCCCCGACGTCCCCAACGAGCACAAGTCCTGCTCCGTGGCGAGCAGCGAAGACCTCGACGCGATCGCCGCCGAGGTGCCCGACGAGCTCGTTCCCATCCTTGAGGCGGCGGCGAACATCTACATGGCCCTGAAGCTCCAGGACCTTCTGTCGTTCCAGCCTGGCAAGACCATCTCCTACAACCTCGTCGGCCTGTACGACAAGTACCGTTCCGACCTGCGCCTTCTCAAGGACACGAGCCTCGAGCTGGTCGTCGGACGCGACGAGCGCGGCGAGCTCAAGGTCGACGGACAGGGCTACAGGGACCACAACGCGTTCTTCTGCGGCCCCCGCAAGGCCGGCGAGCACGCCTACGACAAGTACGCCGTCATCGCCGACATGAAGCGCGGCGTCAATCGCGGCTTCACCGCCTACAACCTGAAGGTCCGCCCGAAGGACGTGAAGGGCGGCGCCATGGGCGACGACTACGACCTGTTCGCCCAGAACACGGTCAAGTACCTCGTCGACCACGGCCTCGCGCGCATCGAGGCCGGTAAGGACGGAAAATCCAAGACGTACGTTTCCGACATCGCCGACGTGAGCGAAATCCTCGACGGCCTGCGCGCCAAGAGGTTCTGCCGCCGCGTCTGCACCCCCGACTCCCGCGCGATCCCCTTCCAGCTCAACGCCGAGGAACTCGAGCGCATCATCGACAACCAGGGGCGCTTCCACCCCGTTCTCCTCGAGAACAGGGACCACCTCATGGACGTGTTCCGTTGCCGCGTCCCGTACTACATCGGGCCCCTCTCGACCGACGGCGCCCCGGTCGGGTCCCGCGGCCGCAACCGGTTCGCCTGGTCCGAGCGCAAGGCGGGCCACGAGGACGCCCGCGTCTCCCCGTGGAACATCGACGAGCACATCGACAGGAAGGCCTCGGCCGAGAGCTTCATCCGCCGCATGACGGGGGAGTGCAGCTACCTCATCGGCGAGGACACGCTCCCCAAGTGCTCCCTGCTGTACCAGGAGTACTGCTTCCGCGACGAGCTCGCCGGCTTGAAGGTCACCTTCGACGGCGACGACGAGCGACCGCTCAGCCGCTCCGAGCGCAACGGCGTGATGGAGATCGCCCGTCACAGGAACACGGTGAGCTACTCCGCCATCGAGTCCCTGCTCAGCGACGAGGCCGGCGGCATGAAGGCCCGCCTGATCGGCCGCAGGACGAACAACGGCAAGGACGAGGCCTCCATGGCGTCCAAGCTGTCGAGCTACAACTTCTTCGCGCACGTCGTGCTCGACAAGGACGCCCTCACCGGCGTCGAAGCCTCCATGTGCGAGGAGATCATCCTCTGGAACACGCTGTTCGAGGACCGCAAGATGCTCCGCGAGACCATCGAGGAGGCTTTCGGCGAGGTGCTCACCCCTGAGCAGGTCGACAAGATCTGCCGCAAGCGCCTCTCCGGATGGGGAGCCTTCTCCGAGCGCCTGCTCGACGAGGTCTCCGTGAAGGTCGACGGCAGGGACGTGACCATCATGGACATCCTGCGCGACGGCTATCCCTTCGGCAAGCGCCGCGGACGCGCCGTCAACTTCATGCAGATCGTAACCGACAGCAGGCTCGGCTTCTCCAAGGCCATCGAGGAGGAGAACCAGGCGTACGCCGACAGCTTCGAGGACTTCGAGGTGACCGACCTGCCCGGCAGTCCCGCCCTGCAGCGCGCCGTCTCGAAGGCCATCGCCGTCGTCGACGACATCGCCGAGGTCGCCGGCAAGAACCCCTCGACGATCTTCTACACGAACACCAGGAACTCCAAGAAGGCCAAGGGCAAGAAGACCGTCAGCCGCCAGAAGCGCCTTGCGACGACCCTGAGGGACGCCAAGAAGGAGTACGGCTACGCGCTCGACGTCGACGCGCTGCTCGCCGAGCTCTCCTCGTTCGCAGACGACGATGCCTTCCCCCTGCGCGCCGAGCTCTACTTCCGCCAGGGCGGCCGCGACCTCTACACCGGCGAGCGCCTGAGCCTCGCCGCGGCCTTGGCCGGCGACTACGACCTCGACCACATCATCGCGCCCAGCTACCGCAAGGACGACTCCTCGTCGAACCTCGCCCTCGTCCAGCGCTCCTCCGCCAACCTCAAGGGCCCCGACCGCCTGCTCACCGCCGACGTCCGCGTCAAGATGTCGGGCTTTTGGCGCACGCTCGTGCTCTCCGGCCTCATGAGCAAGAAGAAGCAGGTCAAGCTCACCTGCTCCGAGGTCAAGGTCCAGAACCTCTCCGACTACCTCAACCGCCAGCTAGTCGAGGCCGGCCAGTACGCGCAGCTCTTCAAGCTCGTCGCCTCCCGCAGGTACCCCGGCTGCGAGATCCACGCCATGAAGCGCGGCGTATCCGGCGGGCTGCGCGCCGCGCTCGCCCTCCCGAAGGTCCCCGCCGCCAACGGCCTGCACAGTGCCCACGACTCGCTGTTCGCCGCGGCCTTGGGCAGGTACATCAAGGCTTGCTTCCCCGAGTTCTTCTCCAACCGCTTCCTCTACGAGAAGCTCCGCTCCTACCTCGACGACGCACTCGGCTCCAGGAAGATGGGCGAGTTCGACTTCTTCCTCAGGGGCTTCTTCCTCACCCATGCCGATGAGGACACCGGCGAGGTCATCTGGGACGCCGAGCAGGAGGTCTCGCAGCTCGAGCGCGAGGTCTGCTGGAAGAACCTCTCCCAGGTCCGCGACTCCTACTCCGGAGACCAGGTCAACTCCAACGGGTTTTGGAAGATGACCGCCTACTCGCCGAGGAACCCCGCCATCGCCAACCTCCAGATCCCGCGCAAGGAGAACCTTCCCTGTGACGTGTACGGCGGCTACACGTCGACCAAGTTCGCCTACTTCTTCATCTACGAGTACGAGGACAAGCGCGGGAAGCGCTCCGTCGCGATTGCCGGCGTGCCCAACAAACTCGCCACCGACGTCGAGCGCGACCCCCGTCTCCTCGACGCGGAGGGCATGAGGCTAAGCTCCGAGGCTGGCAAGAAGTTCGTCAAGGTGCTGTTCCGCCGTGTCCTGAAGAAGCAGGTCTTCGAGGCCTACGGCGAGGAGTTCTTCGTCACCGGCCTTGCCGAGTGCGCTCCCGCGGGCCAGCTCGTCTTTAACCGTGAGGACCAGGACAGGCTCTACACCGCCATGCGCTACGGCACGCTCGACCCGTCCCATCTCGACGTCGAGGAGGTCCTGGCCGACCTCGACTGGCTCTTCGACGAGACCATGTCCATCCTCGCTCGTCGCAGGCCCCACTCCTACTCGAGGCTCGGGGCAGAGAGGCTCCTCTCGCCCTCCGAGGCCTGGCGCCGCGTGATCGAGGACAAGCCATCCGCCGACAGGGGCAAGCTGTTGACCAAGCTCTGCCGCGAGGTCTCCGGCATCGTCTCCTACTTCGCCCACAACATCGGCGCCAAGGCCATGGAGCTCACCCTCCTGGGAGGCCCTTCCGTCGCCAAGGTCAACCCCGGAGCCATCGCCAAGCTGATTATGACGCCGGAGGCGGGCTTCGCCTTCGTCAACCGCAGCGCCGCCGGGCTTCGCGAGACCCGCGTCGAGGCGAACCTCGAGGATTAGGCCTGTCGCCCTTAGGCGCGGGATACGGGCCGCATGCCCGCATCCCGCGCCTCGCTTTTCCCTTAATAAGGCGCCGCTTGATCTGGCACGCCTGCACCTTGTCAGGTGAATATCCTTTTTGTAATAAACTCTTGCGCGTTTTTTGAAAAAAACGGCCGAGGTGTACGCGAAATCGCGGCATATCCCGCGTTTTTCTCGCGTTTTGTCATAAACGATTCACTGCTTTATGAAAACACCCCTATTCGCAATACATCAATTTAAGGTATATACCTGCCGTTTCTTTAAATTACGCGCCTCTTATCAGGTGGTTTGGCCTTAGTCAGGCCGGCTAATGTGCTCTGATGGTTTCAGAGCCGTGCCAGATCACCTGGTTCTCTTACGCCTCCTGCCGCCCTCGAAGCTCGCTCCCAGTTTCAGAGCCGTGCCAGATCACCTGGTTCTCTTACCTCGGCCTCGGCGTCGAGCCGGGCACGCTCGTTTCAGAGCCGTGCCAGATCACCTGGTTCTCTTACCCGGG
>Ga0129311_1001241_pt1 | contig 18615 bp, 11 predicted proteins | sample Go1ome_FD_94435 | JGI IMG/M metagenome (GOLD analysis project Ga0129311, IMG submission 94435) | Western lowland gorrila individual fecal microbial communities from Wisconsin, USA - Go1022B metagenome | ecosystem: Host-associated > Mammals > Digestive system > Large intestine > Fecal | place... | reverse complement strand
GAAATCGTGAAGCATGACGCAAAGGCTCCGACCTGCACCGAGATCGGCTGGGATGCCTACGAAACCTGCAAGCGCGATGGCTGTAATTACACCACCTACAAGGAAATCCCTGCGCTGGAGCACGAAATCGTGAAGCATGACGCAAAGGCTCCGACCTGCACCGAAAAAGGCTGGAACGAATACGACACCTGTTCCCGCTGCAGCTACACCACCTACGCAGAGCTTCCCGCGCTGAACCACGACCTGGTGCCCCACGCCGCCAAAGCCCCGACCTGCCTCGATATCGGCTGGAATGAATACGACACCTGCTCCCGCTGTGACTATATCACATACGCAGAGCTTCCCGCGCTGGGACACGATTATCAAATGACCATCGTAGAGCCCACCTGTGTAAAGAACGGTTACACCCTCGCTATCTGTTCCCGCTGCAAGGACACCTACACTGATCATCCGGAGCAGAAGCTGCTGCACCGGTATGGCGAATGGTCGCCAAGCGGAGATAACACGCACAGCGCTGATTGTCGGCGCGACGGCTGCAAGCACACGGACAAGGCCAATTGCCGGAACCTCGAATTCCAAGTGAAAGAAAATGAAAGCCTGACCTTCTGTCCGGTATGCGGCGCAGTGAAAAACGGCGAACGTCTGGAGCGGATCAAAAAAGTGCAGACGGCAGCCGTAACCGGTAAGCTTCCCGCGGGCGAAGCGGTCGTGCGGATGAACGGCGCATATCTGAGCATCGCATTCGAATATGGAGGAGAATTGACTGCGCCCACGGGTCAGGTGAAGATCACGCTGCCCGTCGAATCGGCAGAACTGCCGGATGGCAAAATCCTTACGGTGATCGCGCCGGATGGCAGTGAAATGGAAATTCCCGTCACAACGAATGACAAGGGAGCTTCCTTCACGCTGGATTTCACCGATCTGGGAATTCCCGTGATGCTGATTCGAATCAATTCCGAAGCGTGATTTTCCCGAAAACCATAACCCCATTGACACGGCAAACACCGTGTCCGTCTGCCAAAAAGGTCATCAAAGGTGACTTATAGCAAAATCAAGAAATTCATCTATTCTTTCATTTGCGGAAAGGGCTATTCTCCCCCTCGGGGGAGAATAGCTTTTTGTCTAAGTGACCTCAGCTTCTGAACAACCCCCACCAAAAGCACCAATCGCTTCGCAACAAATCCCTAAACGAAAAAATTCCTCAGCTCGGTCGCCTTCGGCTTCCTTGGCTGAGGAATTTTATGGATATACGATTCTCCCCCATCGAGCGATACCGCTCAACGGATGCTTGCCATTCAGTTTTCCCGGATGCGCAGTATCCCAGGCTTGAGCGGATCCCTGTGCCGGCTTATTTCATACCGGAACGCACAAGGCTTGCAACAAACACATTTTGGAAGCAGCAGAACAGGATGTACAGCGGCGCCATAACCACCAGCGTAGCCGCACAGATCTTTGCCCACATCGGTCCGGATTCGCTCGCCTTCGCAAACAGAGACAATCCGACCGTGAGCGGGCGCTTATCCACCGAGTTGATAACGATCATCGGCCAGAGGAAGCTGTTCCAGTGGGTGCTGATGGAGCAGATGGCAAAGGCAACATAGGTAGCGCGGGTGGACGGAATATACACGTTCCACAGCGTCTGGAACACGTTGGCGCCGTCGATTTTAGCGGCGTCCGCAATCGCTACGGGGATTCCCTTATAAGCGCCGCGCAGCAGGAGAAGTCCCATAGACGAAGCGAAGAACGGCAGCATGATGCCCAGCCGCGTATCCAGCAGGTTCATATGGCGAAGCGTTGTGTAGTTGGGCAGGATCAGAACGTCCGTGGGGATGACGATCTGCACCATGATCAAGCCTACCGCCAGCCATTTTCCGCGGAAATCCACGCATGCCAGCGCATACGCTCCCAGCGTAACGGTGACCAGCTGCACGAGCAGAATGCCCGCCACGATTACAACCGTGTTCAGACCATACTGCAGGAACGGCGCAGACGAGAACACGACTTTGAAGTTTTCCAGCGTAATATTCTTGGAAAAGCCGACGATCATGGACTCCTTGGCAGGTTTCAGCGCCGTGGTCAAAGCCCACAGCAAAGGCATCGCCCACAGGAGACTGACCAGCAGCAGCAGAATCGGACCGAAATGAATTTTTTTCTTTCCCATGTAGGAACACCTCCCTCTTTAGTTGTCGTAGTGCGTGTGTCGATCCATGGTAACAAACTGCACGCCGGAAACCAGCAGCATGAACAGCAGCATGATGACCGTCATGACCGACGCTTTTCCGATATCCCAGTAGGAGAAAGCCGTCTGATAGATGTGGTACATCAGCACGTTGGTCGCATTGTTAGGTCCGCCCTTGGTGGTCATGGTGACAATCAGGTCAACCATCTTAAAGGAGTTCGCCATGGTGCAGGTCAGCACAAACACCGTGGTCGGCTTGACCAGCGGCAAGGTGATCTTGCGCAGAACCGTCCATGCGGAAGCACCGTCCAGCGTGGCGGCCTCGTAATACTCCGGGGAAATATTCTGCAATCCCGACGTATAGAAGATCATGACAAAGCCGACCTCGCGCCAGAGATACACCAGCATGATAGTGTAAATGGCGTAGTTGGGGTTGTTCAGATAATCGATCGCGGGAATGCCCATCCATTTGCTCACCTGACTGATGAAGCCCACGTCCGGGGTCAGCAGGAAGGTCCACACGGTCGCAAAGCCGATGGTCGGCGCGATGTTCGGGTAATAGATCAACGCACGAGCAAAGCCGACGCCTTTAAAATTGCGCTTGACCAGAGAAGCCACAGTAAAGCCCAGCAGCATGCTCAGCGGAATCACAACCAAAGAAAAGAGAAACGTGTTTTGCAGAACCTTATGAAAGACCGGATCATTGAAAACCTTCTGATAGTTGGTCAGCCCAACCCACTTAAAGGTCTTTTTGCCCAGGTTGATTTTCTGAAAGCTGTTAATGACAGACTTACCGATCGGCAGCATCGTAAAGCAGCCGAGGAAGAGCAGCGATGGCAGCATGAAGGTCCAGCCCAAGGCATCTCGCCGGAGCTGACTGCGTTTGGAGGCAGAAGACTGCATGTTTTTTCCTCCTTATTCATAACGGTTTTCAAAACAACCGCCGATTTGATACAAAATGGGGGTCAGAGAGTCCGATGTCCCTCTGACCCCATGGGTAAACTGATCTTTCCGGGGTTAATTCTTACTGGAACTCAGACAGAACGTCATCCACCTGAGCCTGAGCATCCGCCAGCGCCTCAGCAGGCGTCTTGGCGAGGGTCATCGCGGCATCAATCGCGTTTTTCAGGATATCCCAGCAACGGGTGTTGTCATAAAGCATCAGCTCACTGCCGGCGTAGATCAGCTGGTCGCCCGCGGTCTTGGTCTGCGGCACGGTATCCATGTACTCCTTCAGGCTTTCCAGCTCAAAGCAGCTCTGACGGGTGGCAACGTAACCGGTATCGATGCTCCACTGAGCAGCACGCTCCGGCTCGGTCATCCAGCGGATGAACTTCCAGGTCGCCGCCAGCTTCTCGTCGCTGATGCCGTCAAAGATGTAGAAGTTTGCGCCGCCGGTGGCGGAACCAAAGCGCTTTCCGGCGGGCAGGAAGCAGGTGCCAACCTCAAAGTCGGTGTTCTGCAGCACGTTGGTCAGGCTGCCGGAGGACATGTACAGCATGGCAGCGTTGCCAGCCATGAAGTTAGAGGTGGAGTCCGCCCACACGATCACGCCTTCGGGCATCGCATGGTACTTCTGAGACAGATCAACCAGGAACTGCAGCGCTTCCACGTTGCCCTGCGTGTTGAACAGCGCGGTCTTGCCATCTCTGGTCATCAGGTTCTCGCCGTTTTCGCTGTTCTGCAGAACGAAGGGGCTGAAGGTGAAGGGGTCGTTGGTGGAAATCTGCACGCCCCACTGCACCACGTTGCCCGCGTTATCGCGGATGGTCAGCTTCTGCGCGTAGTCGGCAAGCTCTTCCCAAGTGGTGGGCGGCGTCTCCGGATCCAGACCGGCAGCGCGGAAAGCATCCTTGTTGTAGTACATGATGATGGTGCTGCGCTGGAAGGGGATGGAGTAAATGCTGCCCTCATAGTAGGAGTTCTGCAGGAACGCCGGCCAGAAATCGTTGATGTATTCCTCACCATCGGCATCGGCAGCAATGAGATCATCCAGCGGGATGATCGCTTCCAGGTTCAGCAGCGAATACAGCTCGCTGTTGCCCAGAATGGCAAAGTCAGGCGCGTTGCCGCCCTGAATGGCAGCCACGGTCTTGGTCATGGTCTCGGTAGAGTTACCACAGAACACCGGGTTGATGACAATATTGGGGTTTTCCTTGGTGAATTCCGCAGCCATGTTTTCAATCAGCAGAGCCAGATCGCCGCCCACACCAACGGGGTAGTGGAAGGTGAGTTGAATGGTCTCCTCGGCGCTGACCGCCGCAGGAACCGCCAGCAGGCTTACCAGTGCTGCCAGAGTCAGTACAAGGGACAGGATCTTCTTCATGGTTTCTTCCTCCTTAATGAATGATTATCGTTAGCCTTGCGGCTTGGTGACATCGTGAAGCCGGTTTTGAATCCAGCGAATATCGTCTATGACATCGTTTGCCGTAATTCCGTACTGATCGCCGTATTCCAGCGTCAAATCCGCTTCCGGCGTATAGCGGCGGTACAGCTTCATGAATTTTTCCGCATCGAGCGTGCCGTCCGGCAGGCGATGATGGGAATCGTCGATGCCGTTGTTGTTATGCAGGTGGTAACCCAGAATGCGGTTTTCAAGCGTATGCAGCACATGCTCCATATCCCAGCCCGCCACATGCAGGTGACCGATGTCAATCAGACAGCCCGCCTCGGGATAGCGCTCAACCAGTGCGATAAAATCCTGCTCATCAAACAGGCTGATGCCCTTTTTCTGTATGCCCAGGTTTTCAATCAGCAGCGTGACGCCGGTTTCCCGGCTCATTTCCAGCAGCTGCTCGATGCTATGGAAGCACCATGCCTGCGCCTGCTCTTTTTCCTCAGGGAGAATCACCCGCTGATGGGTGTGAAACACCAGATGATGGCTGCCCAAGGCACGCGCCGTATCAAAGCCGTAACGATAAGCCTCCAGCATCGCCGTATGCTCGGCACTGCCTTCCGGGCTCGACGCTTCCACACCGATGAAAGGTCCGTGCGTGGTGCGGGGTCTCTGCCCCAGCCATTCCGGAATCAACGCCGTCTTTCGGACGTATTCCGGGTCATAGGTATGCAGGAAAAACTCTACGCCGGTATGGGTAGCGTCTGCGATGGTCTGCAGCATTTCCGGTGCATCCAGTCCCTTTTCCAGACCCACAACCAGGTTGCTCGTATAGATCATATTTTCCTTCCCCCTTTAACTGACTTCATTGTAGCGCATATCTTACTATAATAAAATGTCGATTTAGTCAAAAATAGGTATATTTTATGAAAACTTACTTGTCGATTTATTCGTTTTTTGTGATTGCATTGAATTTTTTGAAAAAAGACAAACCGATTCGGTTTACAAAACAGACAAGAATGGTATACTGAAACTGGCATAAAACGCCAAAATACGACGACGAAGAAGACCTTTCCCCGCGTTAAACTTCAAATAACAAGTAAATTGAAAGCATATTGAGAAGGTTTATGGTAAAATGAAGTTAAACTAAAATAGGATTCATCGTCGTACCGGATGCGCCGGAGCCCTTTTGCAAAAGGGCGCTCCCCGGTCAACAAAAATGAAAGGAATGTATGATTTCGGTTTTCATCCGGATCATGCAAGGCATCTCATGCGGATTTTTCGTGATTGCTGGAAAATGCGCCGCAGCATCCTGTTTCGAATGATGCTGTCCTGCATTTTGATTTTTGCCGTACCCATGCTGCTGGTGTTCAGCCTCTTATATCGCTCCTCCGATCGGCAAGCCATTCTGGATGCCGGAGAACGCTGCGTCGTTTCCTTGCGTTCCCTCTCCAGCACCATGGATGAAATTCTGCGCGGCGGCAATGGCTTGCAGAGCCAGATTCAGGCTGATCCGCTCTTTTTTGATACCAGCTTTTCCCCGGAGTTTCTGAGCGGCGGTCGGGATGCCAAAACCTTCTACACCCTGCGCTCCATGAGCCGCACGCTGTATCACTATTACCTCAGCAACACCTATCTCTCCGAGATCGATCTGTATAACCCCTATGCGGATATTCTCTTTTCCAGCAAGCTCTATGCCACCCGGAAGCTCTTCCGTTCCCCTTCTCCCGAGCAGATTAACGAGGTCAGCATGCCGCAGGGCGCAAAGCCAAGGGCTTGGTATATCAGACCCGACGAAAACCAGATCGTCAGCTATTCCATGCCCTTCGCGGCTGACGAACCGTCGCAAAACCTGAATCTTCGGCTCAGCTTTCCGCTGGATACCCTGACAAGCCGTTACCGCAGCCTGTTTCCGGACGAGGAAATCGGCTTGATGATCCGCTTTGACGGAATCGATACGCCCGTCCTGTCGTCAGGCGGCATGGATGTGGAGCAGTTCCGGCAGGAAAACGAAAAATGGAGCGTTTATACCGCCCAAGGGCAGCGCTATCTGGCTGTTCGCTTCCATTCTTCCTATACGGGCTGGGATTACTACCTGTGGGGCCCGGTGAGCTGCTTTTCCTCCGCTCAGGATGTATTTCGTTCCTATTCAGGGCTGTTTCATGCCTGCCTGATTGTCATTTTCCTGCTGCTCTCTATTTATCTGTATAACCAGATCATCGTCCCGGTTCGCACGCTGAGCAACGCCATGCGTGTGGCGGAACAGGGCGATTTGAGCGTGCGGGTGGAATTGAATCGACAGGATGAGCTGGGGCGGATCGGGCAGCAGTTCAACGTGCTTCTGGGCAGTATCGAGCATCTGATTCGCGAAAATTATGAAACGCGCATCCTGAAAAACGATTTCGAACTGCGCTATATTCAGAATCAATTGAAGGAACATTTCCTCTATAACACATTGGACAGCATCCATTGGGTTGCCAACGCCAACCATGTTCCCCAGATTTCGGAAATGATTTTCAACCTCTCCCGTTTCTTCCGCCTGACGCTTAACGAGGGCAGCGACACCATCACCGTGCGTCAGGCAGCGGAAATCCTCCGCTCGTACCTGATGCTCGTCAATACGCGCATGGATAACGGCATGGATGTTCAGATTACCGTAGCGCCCGGACTGGAGAACAAAAAAACGTACAAGTACTTTTTCCAGCCCATTGTCGAAAACGCTTATCAGCACGGTTTGCGCCAGCAGCTGGGCGGCAAGCTCCGGGTCAGTTTCACTCAGGCAGAAAACGGATGGCTGGTTTATACCGTGGAGGACAACGGCGTAGGCATGTCCGCCGAAAAGCTGGAGTCCCTGCGCGAGGATATACAGAATCCCACGGAGGAAGCGGAAACCAGCGGTCATCATTTTGCCCTGAAAAACATTGTCAGGCAGCTGCGCCTGTATTTTCAAAATGACTATTGCTTTACCATCGACAGTCAGCCTGCCATGGGCACGACTGTCACCATCAGTTTTCCAGTAAAGGAGGACTACGCTAGTGTATCGGCTGATGATTGTAGATGACGAGCGGCTGATTCGGGACGGACTGCGCACCTATATCGACTGGACTTCGCTGGATATACAGGTCACATCCTGCTGTTCCAACGGGCTAGAGGCTCTGTCCGAGATGGAACAGCAGCCGCCGGATCTGGTTCTGTGCGATATTTCCATGCCCCACATGGACGGAATCGAGCTTTTGAAGCAATGCCGCAGCGCACAGATGAACAGTCAATTTATCTTTATCAGCTCTTATGCCGAGTTCCGCTATGCTCAGGAGGCATTAAAATACGGCGCTTTTGACTACCTGCTCAAGCCCATCGAGCCGGATGCCCTCTTCGCCTGCATGCAGCGCTGTGTAAAAAAGCTGGCTGAGCAGAAGGAATACCATCCGATGCCGGAATCCAACCGGGAGATGGCAGAAGAATGGCTTCGTGGTGCGCTGACAGGCTCTGTTCAGGCGGAAAAATCCCTCATGCGTTTCCTGTCGCGAAATAACGAGCATCGCGAACAGCTTCAGCTCTTGTGCCTGCTTCGTCCAAACGAATGGCGCTTCCCCTCCGATATCATCGCCTATCAATGCGCTGTTTCCGAAAATGTGCAGGCGGCGCTGTGTCTTTCCCCCATCGATCCAAACCGCCTTCTGAAAGATATGCCGCACGCGGTTTGCTGTCAGCTCATGGACAGCCTTCAATCCGGTCTTTCCGAAGGGCTGTTCCGCCAATGGCAGCTGGCTTATCCCGTTGCCGACGAGGCTGAAACAGACAGCAGCGGTCTGCCCGGAAAAAATACGGTAGCATCCTTAAACGCCGATGCCATGCGGATGGCGCTGCGCAGCCATCTGCAGCACGCCGATGTGCGCCGCCCGTTTGCCGAGGTGACGGAGTGGGTGGATCAATATCTGACGGCGCTGTATCGTCAGCTGGAAAACTACTATCATTCCCCCCTGCCCAATACGCCGTCGCTCTCCCGGTGCCAGACGGAGCTGAGAGCCTGCAACAACCTCTATGATCTGTTTGTGACATGCGAACGGCTGGCGGACACGCTTTATGCCGCCTTGAGCCAGCATCCCGCCTATACCGTATATACGCGGAAAGCCATCGAAATCATCCGCCATCACTACGGAGAGAACTTGACCCTGCACGGCGTTGCCGATCAGCTCAACGTCAGTTCGTCTTATTTGAGTACGCTATTCAAAAATGATACGGGCTATTCTTTTTCGGATTATCTCTATCGCTACCGCATGAACCTCGCCGCCGATCTTCTCGTCAACAGCCGAAAGAAAATCTATGAAATCGGCGAACAGGTCGGTTATCCGGATATGGTTCAGTTTTCTAAGCGATTCAAGCAATTCTACAACATGTCTCCCCGGCAGATGCGCAACCGTCACGAAAGCAAGGCGCCCGTTTGATCGTCAGGCTGAACCCCTTCCAAAACGCGCCTTTCAGGTTCAGGCGCCTCTTTGCGAACCGATGCCCGGATCCAGATTCGTCCAGTCCAGCAAGCCCCGGCTTGTTGGACTTTTTCTTTGGAAGCATATCTGAGTCAATCCAAAAACAGACACAAATCACGCGCCGTGCAAATGTAGCATAACGGGCAGCAAAAATGCGAAGCCCTGATCGTCCCCTGCCAAAACGACAGCAATCCGATTTGCACAGGGATGATTTTCCGTGTAAAATCAAGGTATAGGGTCGGCATCCGCGTCCACGCAGCTTCCGAATCCCGCAAAACCGCAACGCGCCACGCCCGCGGATAATGGGAACATGTTCCCAAAAATCAGAAAAACAGGCAAAAACCGTTCAAATGCCTGTTTCATACGTCTATATAGTAAACAGGAGGTGAATAGAAATGGAGCGCACAAACGAAATCGAGGCTGCATCGGAAGAAATACTGAATCGTTTGGTTGCACAGTATCAAACCCCATTGCGCCGCATGTGCTTCGTCATCCTGCGAGACGAAGAGCTGGCAAAGGATGCCGTTCAGGATACATTTTTCAAGGCATACAAGAATATCGCCGCTTTCAGAAGGGAATGCAGCGAAAAAACATGGCTGATGAAAATCGCAATCAACACCTGTCGGGATGTCAAACGCTCAGCATGGTTCCGCCTTTTGGATCGTCGCGTTACGCCGGAGGATCTGCCTGCGCCGATTGTTCAAACGTCCGAAGAATCCGTTGAGCTGACCATCGCGATCATGAAGCTCCCGCCCAAACTGAAAGAAGTCATCATCCTATATTACTATCAACAGATGACGACAAGAGAAATTGCGGATGTTTTGAGCATTCCGCAGTCAACCGTATCCACAAGGCTGCGCAAGGCAAAGGAAAAACTCAAGTTTTTGCTGGAAGGAGGCGACGCGCAGTGAATAATCTGAAAAACAAGCGCTCGGAGCAAATTAAAAACGCTTTAGATACCACGCTTTCCGGGCTTCAGGATGATCCCTGGCTCAGCCAGCGAATCATTCAAGCATCCAAAAGAGCGGTGAAACCCCGTATTCGTTTTTCCTACGGCATAATTCTTGCCGTTTTGCTTCTTCTGCTGGCTGCAACGGCGGTCGCTGCGGTGTATCTTTCCTCTCAGCAATTCATCCAGCAAGAGGTATTGCCGATTGCAAAAGAAAACGATGCGGATGGCTACGAAGAAAAATTCAGCAATCAGGAACTTTCAAAAATCGTTCAGCTGGCGCAGGAAAACGGCATCGAATTGTCTGACGACATGATGACCGCATTTGAGAATGGCTTTGGTTATAACGAGCAGTCCGCCATCATGGAAATCGTCAGCGCTGATTTTGGAGAAAAGTATTATTCATGGTCGATTGAACAAAAGTACTGGTTTGGCGAAATGATGGTTCTGCTGGGATTTCGAACGTATAACCCCTGCCATCTCCCCTCTGAGGACGAAGCCTCCCTTCAAGACTGCCTGCTCACGATTCAAAATCGCATTTGGGAGGATTATGGGGATGACATCACCAATGCTTCCATATGGAAGCAGAGCGTTTCTTTTGAGGAGCTTTCGGAAAACGGCACGATGCACGGCAATCCGCACTGGTACTTCAATTTCGATTCTCTGGATCTTCAGCACAATCTCTATGAAGTTGAGTTGACGGCACAAGGCGAAATCATTTCCGTGAAACCCTCCTTTGTTCCTTCAGACGACAGCACAGGCAACGAGATCGTCGATCAATTTGGACAGATCTACGGCTATTACGGCAATTGGTCCGTGGAAACCTGGGTGTCTCTCGGTCAGGCATTGAAGGGCAGAGTGCCGGGCGGGTCGCGGGCATGGTTCTTCGCCTGTGCGAATTACATTCTTCCGCCGACAAACAGCATGCCTCAAGCCGAAGCGGAACAGCTGGCGCTTCAAGCCGTCGGCAAGGAATACACGAAGGTGGATGGCGTCGTTTGTTGTTTGGATCGCGGAACACCCATTTGGAAAATCGGACTCAAAACGCTGTATCCTCAGGATATCGGAAGCGGAGAATACAGTCATATCTGGTTGGTTGAGATGGACTGTTTTTCCGGCGAAATCAACAACATCCAGGAATACTCCCCGGGGAGCCAAATCAGCCCGCTCATTCAGTGGGTTCCTCGTTCCATTATCGAAAACCCGCCGCCTATGCCCGAAGAAGAAAACGGGTGAACCCGCCTTTCATTGCCAAATTACGAAAAAACAAGGCAGAAAGCACAGCGCTTTCTGCCTTTTGCTTATTTCCCGCTCTCCGCATCCTGATATCGGAGTGCCGCGGCGACAAACTCGCGGAACAGCGGATGCGGACGATTCGGACGGCTCTTCAGTTCGGGATGATACTGCACGCCGACGAACCACGGATGATTCGGCAATTCGATAATCTCGACCAAATCACGGTCGGGGTTTACGCCGCCGATGCGCATACCGCTCTCCGTAAACTTATCGCGATACACGTTGTTGAACTCATAGCGGTGGCGATGGCGCTCCCAGATGTTCTCCTCGCCGTAGGCGGCATATGCCAGCGACTCACGGCTCAGGTGGCAGGGATACTTACCCAGGCGCATCGTGCCGCCCTTTTCGTCGATATTCTGCTGATCCGGCATCAGGTCGATGACCGGATACGGCGTGTTGGGATCGACCTCGCTGGTATGCGCACCGGTCAGCCCGAGAACATGGCGGGCATATTCCACAACCGCCATCTGCATGCCCAGACAAATGCCAAAGAACGGCATGTTGTTCTCACGCGCATACTGCACCGCGGCAATCTTGCCCTCCAGACCGCGCTCGCCGAATCCGCCCGGAACCAGCACGCCCGAGCAGCCCTTGAGCTTCGACGCAACGTTTTCCGGGGTCACCTCTTCGGCCGCGATCCATTCCACGCGCACCTTCGCATGGTTCGCAATGCCGCCATGGGTCAGCGCCTCGACGATGGACAGATACGCATCCGGCAGTTCGACATATTTGCCGACGATGGCAATGCGCACATCCTTCTTCGGCGCAAGCAGCCGCTCGACCATCTCCCGCCATTCCGTCAGATCCGCTTCCGGCGCGTCGATGCCCAGCAGGCGGCAGACCCGCTCATCCATGCCCTCTTCGTGAATCATCAGCGGCACTTCATAGATGCTGCGTGCATTGAGGTTTTCAAAAACGCAGTCTGCCGGAATGTTGCAGAACAGACCGATTTTGGCACGCACGTCGCGAGGAATCGGCTTTTCGCTTCGGCAGACGATGATATCCGGCTGAATGCCCAGTCCCGTCAGCTCCTTGACCGAATGCTGCGTCGGCTTGGTCTTCAGCTCGCCCGCCGCGGAGATATACGGCACAAGCGTCACATGGATATACAGAACGTTTTCGCGCCCGACCTCGCTTCTGAGCTGACGCGCCGCCTCCAAAAACGGCAGGGACTCGATATCGCCCACCGTGCCGCCGATTTCCGTGATGACCACGTCCGGGGCATCCTCGCCGAGGGAAACTTCCAGCATGCGGCGCTTGATCTCGTTGGTGATATGCGGAATGACCTGAATCGTCGCGCCCAGATATTCGCCCTTGCGTTCGCGGGTGATGACCGTGTAATACACGCGTCCGCTGGTGACGTTTGCCGCCTGCGTCAGATTCTCGTCGATGAAGCGTTCATAGTGTCCCAAATCCAAATCGGTTTCCGCGCCGTCGTCGGTAACGAACACTTCGCCATGCTGATAGGGGTTCATCGTGCCGGGATCGACGTTGATATAAGGATCAAACTTCTGGATGGAAACCTTCAGTCCACGGCTCTTGAGCAGCCGTCCCAGCGATGCCGCCGTAATGCCCTTGCCCAGAGAAGAAACGACGCCGCCTGTCACAAAAATAAATTTGGTATGCATCCTGTACCTTCCTTCCGGCGCGAATTCGCGCTCCATCGTTTACAAACAATACCGACCTATTATAATCACATGCGGCTCAGAATTCAAGCAAAATTTGGGAGTATCATCAAATTTCCTGCACTTTGTGCAATTTATATCGGAAAATTCTTTAATTTCTGAATGCAGCACAGCTCACCCTCCCGAATCACCCTGTTTCAAATAAGGCTCTGTGCCTGTCTTCTTCTCTGCCGCAGTTTGCAGAAAACACGGAAGTCCTGCTTGCGCGGGCGATTCCCATACATTCAAAAACCGCTCCCGTTTTGCTCAAACGGAAGCGGTTTGGTTTGTTTTCAGCGATACTTTTGATTACTTATGGTACAGGCTGTTCTTTTCGTAAATCGGCTCGCAGGTCATGCGCATGCCCAGCCGCTTGAACACACCGTCATCCACAGAGGAAAGGATGACCGTGGAATGCACCTCGCACATCTTGAGCTTGTCCAGCGCCTGCATCGCCAGCATCGCGATATGGTCGCTTGCGGCGCTGATGGCGAGCGCGACGAGCATTTCATCCGTATGCAGGCGCGGATTACGGCTCTTCATGTAATCGGTTTTGAGCGTCTGGATCGTGCCGATCACGTCCGGAGAAATCAGCTTGACAGCGTCGTCAATGCCCGCAACCGTCTTGAGTGCGTTGAGCATCGCCGCAGATGCCGCGCCAAAAAGCTCGGTCGTTCTGCCGGTCACGATGGTTCCGTCCGCCAGCTGAATCGCGACGGCGGGCTTGCCCGTGCGCTCGGCAACCGCCATGGCGGCAGGCACAACCGCACGGCGCTCCGGCTCAATATCCAGCGTGCGCATCAGCAGCTCGATTTTCGCCAGCTCTTCATCGGCGTTCTGTCCCTGGCGGACGCGGCACGCCGCCTGGAAGTAGCGGCGAATGACCTCCTGCCGGGATGCCTCGCAGCATACCTCGTCATCCACGATGGAGAAGCCCGCCATGTTGACGCCCATATCCGTAGGACTCTTGTACGGACATTCGCCGTAAATGCGCTCAAAGATGGTTCTCAGAACCGGAAAAATCTCGATATCGCGGTTATAGTTGACCGTCGTCTTGCCGTAGGCTTCCAAATGGAACGGATCGATCATGTTCACGTCGTTCAGGTCGGCGGTCGCCGCCTCATAGGCGATATTGACCGGATGCTTGAGCGGCAGATTCCAGATCGGGAACGTTTCAAACTTCGCATAGCCCGCCTTCACGCCGCGCTTATGCTCGTGATACAGCTGAGAGAGGCAGGTCGCCATCTTTCCGCTGCCCGGACCCGGCGCGGTCACGACCACGAGCGAACGCGTCGTTTCAATGTAATCGTTCCTGCCATATCCCTCGTCGCTGACAATCAGGCGAACGTCGGAGGGATAGTTGGGAATGCGGTATTGACGGTAAACCTTCAAGCCCAGCGCGTGCATGCGCTTTTCAAATACATCCGCCGCCGGCTGTCCCGCATACTGCGTCACCGCGATCGAGCCGACATACAGCCCAAAACCGCGGAAGACGTCGATCAGACGCGCCACATCCGTGTCATAGGTGATGCCCAAATCGCCGCGGCGCTTGTTCTTCTCGATATCTTCCGCATTGATGGCGATCACAATCTCCGCCTGATCCTTGAGCGCCAACAGCATTTTGATCTTGTTGTCCGGCTCAAATCCGGGCAGTACACGCGACGCGTGGTAATCATCAAACAGCTTGCCGCCAAACTCCAGATAGAGCTTGCCGCCAAACTGCGCGATGCGTTCACGAATATGTTCCGACTGCAATTGGATGTACTTCTGGCTGTCAAAACCGACCTGACTCATTGATTATCTCCCATTCTGCGGGGCAACCCGCCCGCTTCACATAGAAAGCAGGCATCCGTTCAGACGCCTGCCAAACCTCTTCGATTCTTTAGTATACCAAACTCTTTTCCCGCTTTCAAGGGGAAACACGAGAAAGTTTTGGCGAAAAGGACTGTTCTCCCCCTTCGAGGGGGAGAACAGCTTTTTGTCTACAGTCTGAGCTTTTCTCTTGCACGCGATTCGCGCTGTTTTCTGCATGCATAAATCAAACAGGACGCCCCGAAATCTCGGAGCGCCCTGTTTATGATGCAACAGCTAAGCGACTGTCTTAGTACATTTCCTTGACTTCGACGTCCTTGTAGCGCGGCATACCCGTGCCAGCCGGAATGAGCTTGCCGATGATGACATTCTCCTTCAGACCGACGAGCGGATCTTCCTTGCCCTTGATGGCGGCTTCGGTCAGCACGCGTGTCGTCTCCTGGAAGGAAGCGGCAGACAGTAAGGACTCGGTCGCCAGAGCAGCCTTGGTGATGCCCAGCAGGATACGCTTGGCAACAGCCGGACGACCGCCGTTCATGATGGTCTTCTCGTTCTCCTTCTCGAAGTGGAAGATATCCACCATGGAGCCCGGCAGCATGCTGGTGTCGCCCGCATCCTCGACGCGAACCTTGCGCAGCATCTGATGAACGATGACCTCGATGTGCTTGTCGCCGATGCCAACGCCCTGGAGGCGGTAAACCATCAGAACTTCCTTCAGCAGGTGTTCCTGAACAGCCTTGACGCCCAGAATGCGCAGCAGGTCGTGCGGGTTGATCTGACCCTCGGTCAGCTCGTCGCCCGCGATGACGCGGTCGCCTTCCTTGACCTTCAGGCGGCTGCCGTAGGCGATCGGATACGCCTTCATCGTGCCGTCGTCGCTGGTGATGATCAGCTCGCGCTTCTTCTTGTTCTCGCCCAAAGAGATGACGCCGGAAATCTCCGCCAGCATCGCTTCACGCTTCGGCTTGCGTGCCTCGAACAGCTCTTCAACACGCGGAAGACCCTGCGTGATATCCTTTTCGGAAGCAACGCCGCCGGTATGGAAGGTACGCATGGTCAGCTGCGTGCCCGGCTCGCCGATCGCCTGAGCGGCAACGATGCCGACAGCTTCGCCGATATTGACATAACCGCCATGTGCCAAATCCTGACCATAGCACTTGACGCAGACGCCGGTCTCGTTGCGGCAGGTCAGCACAGAACGGATCTGCACGGACTTGATGCCGCAGGCGATGATGGCGTTGCCCTGATCGTAGGAGATCATCTCGTTGCACGGTACGATCACTTCGCCCGTCAGCGGGTTGACGATATCCTCAGCCGCAACACGGCCGACGATACGGTCGATGAGCTTCTCGATCGGGTCGCGCTCGGAACCGATGGCGGTCACGGTGATGCCGCGAATCTTCTCGTGACGGCTCTCGAAGCAGTCGCGCTCGCGCACGATAACCTCCTGAGAAACGTCAACCAGACGGCGGGTCAGGTAACCAGAGTCAGCGGTACGCAGAGCGGTATCGGACAGAGCCTTACGGCTGCCGTGAGAGCTCTGGAAGAATTCAAGAACGGTCAGACCCTCGCGGAAGTTTGCCTTAACAGGCATTTCCAGCGGGCGGCCGGTCGGGGATGCCATCATGCCGCGCATGCCGGCGAGCTGGGAAATCTGGGAGATAGAACCACGGGCGCCGGAGTCGGTCATCATGCGGATCGGGTTGAACTCGTCCATATGATCCATGATCTTGCCCTTGACGTCTTCGGTGGTCTTGCTCCAGACCTCGACAACGCGGTTGTAGCGCTCTTCGTCGTCCAGCAAGCCGCGCTTGAACATCTTTTCGATCTTGCGAACCTTGTCTTCCGCTTCTTCCAGAATCGGCTTCTTTTCCGGCGGAACGATAACGTCCGCAACGGCAACGGTAACCGCGCCGATGGTGGAGTACTTGTAGCCCATCGCCTTCACGTTATCCAGCACGCGGGCGGTCTCCGCGACGCCGTGCTTGCGGAAGCACATGTCAACGATCTGACCCAGCTGCTTCTTGCCGACCTTCATGTCGATTTCAAGCGCGAACATGTCGTTGAGCGTGTTGCGCGGCTTGAAGCCCATATCCTGCGGCACATTGCTGTTCAGGATCAGGCGGCCCAGGCAGGTATCGATGCGCTTATAATAGATGTTATCACGATTGCCGCCGGTGATGTTGTTCTCGGCGAGGTACTCGGAGGTCACTTCGCCTTCCCACTTGCGGGCAATACGCACGTTGATGCGGCTCTGCAGGTCAATCTGACCGCACAGATACGCCATCATCGCCTCATCCTCGTTGGCGAAGCAGCGACCCTCGCCCTTCGCGCCCGGACGGATGCAGCTCAGGTAGTAGCAGCCGATAACCATATCCTGAGACGGAGAGATGACCGGCTTGCCGTCCTGCGGCTTCAAAATGTTGTTGGCGCAGAGCATCAGGAAGCGGGCTTCCGCCTGCGCTTCCATGGACAGCGGAACGTGAACAGCCATCTGGTCGCCGTCAAAGTCCGCGTTGAACGCGGTACAGGCGAGCGGATGGAGCTTCATCGCCTTGCCCTCGACCAGGATCGGCTCGAACGCCTGAATGCCCAGACGGTGCAGCGTCGGCGCACGGTTCAGCAGAACCGGATGCTCCTTGATGACGCTCTCGAGGATATCCCACACGCGGGTTTCGCCGCGATCCACCATGCGCTTGGCGCTCTTGACGTTGTGAACGATGCCGGTGTTGACCAGACGCTCCATGACGAACGGCTTGAACAGCTCCAGCGCCATGCCCTTCGGCAGACCGCACTGATGCAGCTTGAGTTCAGGGCCGACGACGATAACGGAACGGCCGGAATAGTCAACACGCTTACCGAGCAGGTTCTGGCGGAAACGTCCCTGCTTGCCGCGCAGGAAGTCGGAAAGGGACTTCAGCGCACGGTTGCCGGGGCCCGTAACCGGACGTCCGCGGCGGCCGTTATCGATCAGCGCGTCAACCGCTTCCTGAAGCATGCGCTTCTCGTTGCGCACGATGATATCCGGCGCACCCAGCTCAAGCAGGCGCTTGAGGCGGTTGTTGCGGTTGATGACGCGGCGATACAGGTCGTTCAGGTCGGAAGTCGCGAAACGACCGCCGTCCAGCTGAACCATCGGGCGCAGATCAGGCGGCATGACCGGGATGACCTCGAGGATCATCCACTCCGGCTTGTTGCCGCTGGCGCGGAATGCCTCGACGACTTCCAGACGCTTGATCGCCTTCGCACGCTTCTGACCCTCGGTCTCGCGCTCGCGCTCCTTTTCGGTCAACTCGGCGATTTCGCTGCGCAGCTGTTCGCTGAGCTGGTCAAGGTCGAGCTTCTGGAGCAGTTCGCGGATCGCTTCCGCGCCCATGCCGACGCGCAGCGGCGCTTTGCCCATGCCCAGATCGGCAGTATAGCTCGGCGCGGTGATCTGCTGGCGATACTCCGTCTCCGTCAGAATGGCGTTCTGGCGCAGCGCGGTGCAGCCGGGATCCAGCACGATATAGGAAGCGAAGTACAGCACTTTTTCAAGCGCACGCGGGCTGATGTCCAGCAGCGTGCCCATGCGGCTCGGGATGCCTTTAAAATACCAGATATGGCTGACCGGAGCGGCAAGCTCGATATGACCCATGCGCTCGCGGCGAACCTTGGAACGGGTTACCTCAACGCCGCACTTATCGCAGACGATGCCCTTGTTGCGCACACGCTTATACTTGCCGCAGTTGCACTCCCAGTCCTTGGTCGGGCCAAAGATGCGCTCGCAGTACAGACCGTCGCGCTCCGGCTTGAGGGTACGGTAGTTGATCGTTTCCGGCTTGGTGACCTCGCCATGAGACCATGCGCGGATCTGATCCGGGGAAGCCATGGAAATTTGAATGGAAGACAGG
>Ga0129311_1001240_pt1 | contig 18616 bp, 13 predicted proteins | sample Go1ome_FD_94435 | JGI IMG/M metagenome (GOLD analysis project Ga0129311, IMG submission 94435) | Western lowland gorrila individual fecal microbial communities from Wisconsin, USA - Go1022B metagenome | ecosystem: Host-associated > Mammals > Digestive system > Large intestine > Fecal | place... | reverse complement strand
TAAAATTTAGTCGGTGATCATTGAGATGAGGTCACACCTGTTCCCATGCCGAACACAGAAGTTAAGCTCATCTTCGCTGAAAATACTCGGCGGGCGACCGCCCGGGAAAATAAGTTGTCGCCGGCACAAATGAGATATGGTTTCAAACCCATATCTCCATATTCCTCCTTAGCTCAGTCGGTAGAGCACTCGGCTGTTAACCGAGTTGTCGCCCGTTCGAGCCGGGCAGGGGGAGCCACAAAAGTCCGTAAACCTTTTGTTTGCGGACTTTCTTTTATATTTCATATGGTTTCTGCGAGGTTGATCTTACGGCAGAAAAATTAAACTTAAGAGGTGTTTTTTATGAAGAAGATCATTTCAGGCAAGGTAAGAGAAGTTTATGAAACAGACGAAGGTCAGCTCGTAATGGTGACCACAGACAGGATATCCGCATTTGATGTTATCCTCAACTCGACTATCCCTAACAAGGGTAAGGCGCTCAATCAGATCGCACTCTACTGGTTCGACCTCACAAAGGATATCATTCCCAACCATATCGTTTCTGCTGAACTGTCCGATATGCCCAACCTTTTCGCATATGACAAGGAGAATTATCAGGGCAGAACTATCCTCACCAAAAAGCTGAAGATGCTGCCTTATGAATTCATCGTAAGAGGTTACATGTTCGGCAGCATGTGGGCTGAATATAAGGAGAACAAGACTTTCTGCGGCAAGCCCGTTGAAGGTGAATACGTTCAGGCACAGAAGCTGGCTGAGCCTATCGTTACCCCTTCTGTTAAGAACAACGAGGGTCATGATGAAAATATCACTATGGACAGGCTCAGAGCGGAGATCGGCACTGAGGAAGCAAACAGGATCGCTGATATCTGTGTTAAGATCTACAATAAGTGCTACGAAGATGCTAAGAAAAAGGGTCTTATCATTGCTGATACAAAGTTTGAATTCGGTTATGACGAGAACGGCGTGCTGACACTGGGTGACGAGGTAATGACTCCCGATTCAAGCCGTTTCTGGGCTGCTGAGGACTACAAGACAGGCGTTTCTCCAAGATCCTACGACAAGCAGTTCGTTCGTGACTGGCTTATCGAGAACAAGCTCAACGGCGTTACTCCCGCACCTGAGCTGCCTGCTGAGATCGTTGAAAAGACTGCTGCTCTCTACAAGGAGTGCTACACCAAGATCACAGGCAACGCTGAGTATAAGTAATAATAAAATGATCGCCTCGTCATTGGGTTGACGAGGCGATTTTTCTGTTTTGTGCATACAAATTCACAGATACCCGCTCACCGCGCTGTCAAGCGCTTCTATGAGGTCATTGTCCATATAGGCGTATTCATCGGGGATATTAAGGCAGATGACTTTCTTGCCTGCCAGTGTGTCGGGGTACTTTTCTTTTATCCTGCGGACATGCTTTTTCTCCATACAAAAGATAATGTCTGCCCAACCCAGAAGTCCCTCAGTCACCTTTATGCGGGAGTTGTTCTCGGTGCCCGCAGACCTTGCCTGATGACCGTTGTAACCGTCAAAATATTTTTCAGCTGTCAGACTGCGCCGTTTGTTCTGGCTGCATAGAAATAAAATTTTCATATTAAAATATTCTCCTGCAATTATTCTGTAACATTATATCATAAATTTGCCAAATGGTCAACCGCATACACGCCGCTCCACTCGAATTTTAAAGCAAAACCCCGAAAATAAGCGCTTTTCGGTTGACAAATGATACCTTATGTGCTATAATTTAAGAGTATGAAATAAATTTAGCAGATGATGATCCTGCGTTTCTGAAAGGTCTGTTTCAGGCGCTTTTTGCAGGGCGCAGCAGTATATGGGAGTTATATATGAGTTTAAAAATTTCGGATATATCCGAACTGTCAAAAAAATACAGGTCTATGCTTTTCGCCGCAGCTTTTCTGCTTGTGGCGGCGGCTGTTTTTATAAAACTGAATGGATACGGCTTTTCATCGCTGACAGGCGGGGCGGCTGCATTCCACACGGCTGTGGTGCTTGCCTGCATCGTTGGTGCGGTGATAGCTTTGCCGTTTTTGCACAAGCTGTCTGTAGAGAAGAATTTTCTTGTTATCTGGACGCTTCTCAGCATGGTCTACATGTTTTCGGGAACTGTTTTCAAAGCACCCGATGAAACGGGTCACTTTTACCGAAGCTACGAAATATCCGTTGGCGGAGTGGTTTCGGAAGTGCAGGAGGGTACAGGTCAGGGCGGCAGAGAACTTCCGCTTGATGTTGACCTCACTTTGCTGGAAAACAGCTGGCAGTCTTTTTCGGAAAATAAGGGCATGACCCTCACCGAAAACGAGCCGTTCCTCGTTTTCACCAACCTTTCGCTTTACTGCCCCGTTTCCTATCTGCCGCAGTCGGCAGGAATATTTGTGGCACGACATCTGACGGATAACATAGCAGCCATCGCTTATGCGGGCAGAGTCACTAACTGGCTGGTGATAACGCTTGTGCTGTTCTTCGCAATAAAGGTCATACCGATGAAAAAAGAACTGCTGATGCTGTTCTCGTTGCTGCCGATGAACATTTATGAGTCCACCTCGCTTTCGCCCGATGGTCTTGTGGTGGCGGTGGCATTCCTGATGTTCGCATACGTGCTGCATCTCAGGTTCGTGCAGAAAGACAAGCTGAAGTTCGGACAGTATGTGCTGCTGTATGTCATGGCACTGGCGATAAGTCTGCTAAAGATAGTTTATCTGCCCATCTGTATGATATATTTCCTTATACCTGCGGAACGTTTCGGCAGCACCAATAAAAAGCTGATACACGCCGCAGTCATGGCACTGCTGGCAGTGGGCAGCAATCTGGTATGGCTGAGTATCTGCAAGAAGTTCCTCACTATACCCGGTACTGATGCCAACGAGCAGCTGCGCTATATCCTTCACGATCCGATAAACTACGTGGTCGTAATGGTGAGGACTGCCGTACACAGCGCTGAGAGATGGGCGCTGATGATGATAGGCGGCTATCTGGGCGCACTGAATATCGAAACCAGTAAACTGCTGGCTCTGGTCTATCTGCTGATGCTTGTTATCGCATTTATTGACCTGCCGAGAGCTGCCGCATGGCGCAAGGCCGGGAAGAGCGGCGAAACTGCCGAAAAGACCGTCTGGTCGGAGAATATCATCTTCGGCGTGATAGTCTTTGCGATAATAATGCTGATAAATGCCAGCATCTACCTACAGTGGACGCCCCCTCACAGCGATATGATAAAGGGTATTCAGGGCAGATATTTTATAGCACTGCTTCCCCCGCTGTATTTCGCACTGCACAATCCCACAAAGGTTTTCAGCGCTTCGCAGTCTGAAAATAAGACGGTCACTGTATCGGCTGAATATCTGATACTGTTCATAAATGTCTGCGCGGGCATAGATGTTCTGCTTGCCTGCCTTTAAAATAATTTTCAAGGAGTAATATGATGGATAAAGTCGCTGTACTGATACCTTGCTATAACGAGTCAAAGACCATAGAAAAAGTCGTTACCGATTTCAAAAATTCGCTGAAAGACTGCGTGGTCTATGTTTACGACAACAATTCAACAGATGACACTGCCGCCATTGCGGAAAAAGCGGGCGCTGTTGTGCGCCATGAATACCAGCAGGGCAAGGGCAATGTGGTGCGCCGCATGTTTCAGGAGATAGAAGCCGAGTGCTACATAATAGTTGACGGCGATGACACATATCCAGCTGAATATGCCGCCGAAATGGTAGATAAGGTGCTTAACAGGCAGACAGATATGGTGGTCGGTGACAGGCTGTCCTCTACTTATTTTCAGGAGAACAAGCGGCCTTTCCACAATTTCGGAAATTCGCTGGTGCGCTTCTGCATAAACAAGATATTCAAGTGCGATATCAAGGATATCATGACAGGCTACCGCGCTTTCAGCTACCGCTTCATAAAGACTTTCCCCGTACTTTCAAGGGGCTTTGAGATAGAAACTGAAATGACGATACATGCCATATCAATGAATATGTCGGTGGAGAATGTCATAATCGAGTACCGCGACAGACCTGAGGGCAGTGAGTCAAAGCTGAACACATTCTCTGACGGTATGCGCGTGCTTAAGACAATACTCAACCTGTTCAGAAATTACAGACCTTTGCAGTTTTTCTCACTGGTGGCGGCTATACTGCTTATAATTGACCTTGTGGTGTTCATCTCGCAGGTATGGCTTCCTTTCCGTGAAACACATGTGGTCGAAAAATTCCCTACACTGATAGTCTGCGGTTTTGTGGGACTTTCAGCACTGCTGTCATTTTTCAGCGGCATGATACTTGACTCGTTGTGGCAGAAAGAACGCCGCGAGTTTGAGTTCAGATTAAAACAAGCCATGAGGTATGGCAAAAAAACAAAATAATATCAAACACAAGTCCGTGAATTTTATTCGCGGACTTTTTTTGTGCTTTTTTGCCTGAAAAGCCGAAAAATATTATAGTAAAAAGAAAAAATTTATTAGACCACAGAAACGGTTTTAACCATATATTGACAAAATATACTTTTGAATGCACTATATATGGTGGAATAATGATAATGTTTGATTAATTATTTGAATTATATTAGAAAACATTGATTAAATTATAAAATTTATTTCGGAAAGTATTGACATAATTATGAATATGTGCTATAATGTCAAGCACAGGGAGAAAAGAACTATTATTCACTTAATATTTTGAAATATTTTGTATGTAAGGTACAAAAGTGGTAAAATGTTCTTTCTCATTTGAACGATGGAAATAATGGCGTTTTTTCGTGGCGCTATTATTCATTTCAAAATTATTTTATTAATATTTTCTTGAAGGAGGAAAAAGACAATGACTGAAAACAAAAACTGGAAGAAGATCGTTTCCGGAATGATGGCACTGACTCTTGTAGCGGGCACCGTACCTGCGAACGTTGGAGGCTTTTTGACAGGAGGCACGGCAATTGTTGCCAGCGCTGAAGGCGAGAATATCGATGATAATGAGTTAGGCGAAGTTGATATCGAAGTTCCTGAAGATGAATGGGAATACTCAAGGTGCATGTGGTATGAAGATGAAGAGCAGGAGTATGTTGCACTGTTCGTATTTACTAAAGGCACTGAGAGAGAAAATGTAGCAGGTGTAGTAACTAAGGAAGTTATCGAACCTACCTGTGAAAAAGTCGGTAAGACCGTTTATACCGCTGTAGCTACTTATGAAGACAAGACGGTTACCGATTATAAGGAAATAAATATAGTTCCCGCGATCGGACATAAGTGGCAGACTCCCACATATGATTTCACTGAGGATGATTCAGTTTGTAAAGCTACCCGCATCTGTGAAAATGACGATCACCCCGAAACAGAGGAAGTTGATGGCATATTCAGTGTGGTAAAACCTGCGACCGTATCTGCTGAGGGTGTTGGTCAGTACGTATTCGAGTTTAAAAATCCTGCATTTGAAAAGCAGATAAAAGAAGTTACGATACCTAAGCTGACACCTGTGTACGGTGAGCCTGAGTATAAGTGGTCTGACGATTATAAGACCGCTACAGCAACTCTGCCCTGCGAAAACGGCACCGAAGCTGACGCAATAGTTGAAACAGTTGATACGACTTCGTCTGTTGCAGAAGGCGATGAGGCTACCTGCACCAAAAATGGCAAGACCACCTATACCGCTGTGTTCAATGACACGAGATTTGAAACTCAGACCATCACAGTCGAGGATATCGAGGCTACAGGTCATACCTATGAAGCCCCCGTTTGGAAATGGAACGATGAGACCAGAACAGCTGTTGCAACATTCTACTGTATCAACGATGATGACCAGACTGATGCCGATGCAGATGAAATCACTAAGGAATATATAGATGAGCCTACTTGTGAAGAGGGCGGTTCTGCTATCTACACTGCTACTGTTATTTTTGAAGGTGAAACATATACCGACAGCAAGGTATATGAAGAAGAAGCAAAGGGTCATAATTGGGTACCTACATGGCACTGGGACGAAAACAACAGTGCAGTTGCTCACTTCAAGTGCTCTGACCATGAAAAGCCTATTTACGGCGCAGCTCTTGCAGAGGTAGAAGAGAAAGTACATCCTTCTTCCTGCACCGAACACGGCTATATCGAATACACCGCATCTGTTGTATATGATGGCAAACTCTATGTTTGCGATGAAGAGCATAAGGTAGAACTGCCTCTGGCAGAACACGAATTTGCTGATCCTGAATATGTATGGACAGAAACTGAGGACGGCTTAAAGTGTACCGCTACCCGTACCTGCAAAAACTGCGATGAAACTGAAACTGAGGAAGCTGTTGTTGAGTACAAGGTAGAAAAAGAAGCTACTGTAAAAGAACCTGGTCTGGGTATTTACACCGCTAAGTTCGAGAACGCCGGATTTGAAACACAGACCAATAAAGTCGAGATAGCTAAGTTAGAAGCTAAGTATGCTGATCCCGTATATACTTGGAACGAAGACCATACCGAGTGCTATGCAGTAAGCGAATGCCTGAACGGTGATGTTGATGATAATATCGAGGAATACGGCGAGATCTCCAGCAAGGTGACCAGAGAGGCTACCTGCTCGAAGATGGGCGAAACTACTTACTATGCAACATTCGAGAACGATGCGTTCACAACTGTTTCCGAGTCTGTCGATAATATCGATATGAAAGATCATGAGTACGGCGTTGCTACATGGAGCTGGACACCTAATGATGACGGCACCTACACCGCTACCATGAAGAGAACCTGCGTAAACTGCGGCGACACCATCACTTATGATGCAGAAGTTACTTCTGAAACTGTAGGCGACAAGATCATCTACACCGCTATCGCAGAAGTTGACGGCGTTAAGATCGCTTCCACAATGGAGAAGATCATCGACGTTGACAAGACTCCCGATATCACCTTTGAAAAGGGCGACGGCTGCGTTAAGCTGACCTGGACTGCTGTTGAAGGCGCTGAGAAGTACGGTATCGTTGCTTATCAGAACGGTTCATGGACTCTGCTCAATCAGGGCTATCCTACATCTTATGTACTGAACGGTCTTAAGGCAGGCAATGAGTACAAGGTAGCTGTTATAGCAATGTTCGACGGTCAGTGGAACATGGACTTCTCAAACGCTATCACTGTAACTCCTAACGATGCTGCTGCTAAGTATCCTATAGTAGAGAACATTGAATACAACGAGGAATTCCATCAGTTCAGACTGAGCTGGAACGCTGTTGAAGGCGCTCAGCAGTACGGTATCGCTGTTAAGCTGGCAGGCAAGTGGAAGGTTCAGGCTTACACTGACAAGACCACATTCACATCGCCTAAGCTGAGAGCAGGCTCATCTTATGAGATGCTGGTTTGCGCTAAGGTAAACGGCAAGTGGGATCTCGGTGCTATGAACAGCAGAATCTTCACAGTAACTATCAAGTAATTCAAGATCCTCCAATAGAATAATTTTTGAAAGGAAACGGGCAGCTTCTATTGAAGTTGCCCGTTTTGCTTTGTGCGATATCCATTAATGAAAAAAGCCGCTTCACGCAGAAGCGGCTTTGCATTTATCGGTCATTGTTGATGATATCGAGGTATTTTTTGATGTGGTATTTCTCTTTTTTGGTGGTGATGTCGGCATACTCGATAGCTTTGGCAGGGCAGTTGGATATGCACGCCATGCAGTGGGCGCATGGGTTCTGCCAGCGGGGCTTTTTGTTTTCCATGCGGATATTTTTCAGCGGACAGACCTTGCTGCACTTGCCGCAGCCTACACATTTATCGGTGGCATGAAAGTTCTTTGAGGGCTGCATGAATTTTGTCCAGAAAGCATTCATCGGCATGGTCAGTGCTTTCGACAGGAAACTAACATGCCGCGAAGAAAGTTCATCGCCGCGATTTATGACTTTTGCGGTTTCAGTTACTTTGTCTGCTGCCGCCTTGATGCGTCTGATACATTCATCATGCGGGGTAGATGGGAAACCGTTATTGACGATATAGTTTGACGGCATCAGGAAGTCGGCGTAACCTTTGAATACCATGTCCTTTTTGACAGTAAGGGTCTTTGCAAGCGCCCCTGCGATGCCCGCAGAACCGCCGTCCGTAAAAACAAAGTAGACCTCCCTGCTGCCGACCAGCGGCAGACGCTTCAGATAGTCGCGCAGGAATGTGGGCATTTCTCCGACATAAACAGGCGCACATATAACAAAAGGCTTTTCCGATTTTATCTTAGTGAAGTCCTGTTCGCGTATGCGTTCAAGCAGGTCTGTACATTCGTCATTTATCTCTTTGGCAAGCATTCGGGCGATGTATTCGGTGTTGCCCGTAGATGAATAATAAAGTACCATAGCAAGCTCCTTTCGGTCTTTACAATGGAATTATACCACAAACAGCCCTTGCAGTCAACCATGATAAAGAAAAAATCGTTGATATGACTATCCCTTTAGCACACCAACTAAAAATGCGGTAAACAAAAGGATAATTGAGCGCCCCATATTTATCCCCCGCCTGCGGCGGGGGATAAATATGCGCCAGGAACCTTATAGCCGCTGTTTTTGTGGTGTTTCAGCGGGATAACCATAAAAAAGAAGGGATTTCAGCTGCTAAGCAGACTGCATATCCCTTCTGTTTTTGACTTATTATCGGTGTCTTCTGTCATGACCCTTTTGGCTGTAGTAAGCTGTTTTATCTTCATACATAAACTTGTCGGCTTTGCGGAAAAGTCCGTCAGGGTCGAGATCCTTGTAATCGGACTGACAGGCAGAACCCACCGAAAGATACACATGTTCTATCAGCTTGCCCTTGTGTTTTGCGGCATATTCTTTCATTTTTTCGGTCTTCTTTTCGATATCTTCGCGGCTGCCGACGGTAAGTATGGCAAATTCATCGCCGCCAGTCCTGGCTATGATTGCATCTTTGCCGAATGCTTTACGCGCAAACTGAGGTACCGAGCATATCATTTCATCGCCCGCCGCGTGACCCATCGAGTCGTTGATTTCCTTAAGACCGTTCACATCTATCACCGAGATGCACAGGTCATTCTTTCGCATATCGGGTCTTTCAAGCATTTCCATGAAATATTTTCTGTTATATGCGCCTGTCATGTCATCGGTGTAGACTTGCAGGCGTGTCATCTTGTAGTAGTATTCCGAACTCAGCGCGATGAACTGCGCAGTCGCAGAGTCGGCAATAAAAAGTACGGGGAAACGCTTCATAAAATTATCGGTGTAAAGGTCAGCGATGTGTACATTAAGCGGTGAATAGAAAAGCGCTATGATAAGCAAAAGAAAATAAAAATTCATGCCCAGACCTATCCGCAGACCAAAAAGGCTTATGCTGAAAAGAGGTATCAGCAGTACCCACAGCACCGAAAAGCCTTCGTTGCCGCCTGAGATCGGAAATACGGTGAAAACGCCCGTAAGTATCAGCGCCATGACCACCGATGAAGCCCTGACTTTTTTCAGTACGCCCGCCATTATGCCTGTTGCGGTAAAACCTGCCACCAGCACCAGTGAGGTGATGGTCATAAGCGTAGAATGCTTGAGAATGTTCATTACAAGCATTATGCCCGCCGAGATACAGACTATTATCGACATCGCAACGTTGATGTGACACTGCCGTCGGGTGTCATCACCTATCTTCATTGTTAGTATATTGATTATATTTTTATTTTCGTTCATAGTTCACCACTTTTCAGAATTATAGAAAACGGTATTATTATTTTTATATTATACCATATTGCAAGCCTACAGTCAATCACGAAAGGGTCAAAAATGTGTCGTTTATTGTGCTTTTATCGGGAAATTTCCGTTGCGGCATGCAAAGTTTTTTCGGTGACAGTTTTCTCGCTTTGGTGTTGTATATTGTATACAAATCGAATAGTGCTATTTCTTGAAAATGTCAATTGTAAATCGGACAGAAATATGGTACAATAAATTTGAATATCACAATGCAAAAATTCAAAGCGAGGTGGAACAGATGGATAATATCAAAATTACCGATGAAAACGCAAAGAAACAGTCTGTTTTGCCGAACAGCACCGCCTTTGAAGAAAAAAGGCGGGCGCTTAAAAGTTCGCTGATAAAGTTCGGCATAATGGGCGTTCTGCTTTTTCTTATGCTGATGTTTGCGCTGTTGACCACGATAAATATGTAGCTTTCATAACGACTGAACAGAACTGTCGCCCTGCGGGAAAAATGCTTTCCGCAGGGCGTTTTTTTGTTAATAATTTTATCATGACTAAACTATATATAGTATATAAATGCCCTCAAAAGATGTATATATATTGAACATCTCAGACTGATTGCAAAAATCGTGATGATATCATCGAAATTTCATTTGTTTCTATATGCAATAATTATAAATAGTGCAAAAAATTAACTATATTGTAATGTACAAATTATATAAAAATCAATTGTGATTTTCCTTTTAATTACCACTTGAATATTTACAAATCTTGTGCTATAATAAAATCGGATAAGTATACACTGGGCGAAGTGTCGCCAAACGGCAAAAAGCCCGAAAAAGCGAGGTGAGTACAGTGAGCGGAAAAGATGTTAACGACCTTATCCGAAAAGGTGAACAGGCTGAGGTGCCGACATCGGAAGCACTTGCAAAAGCAGCCGAAGACCATGCGCAGCAGCAGCTTGAAACGGTCAGGGAAGAAAAAAACAAGCGCAGGAGAGCGCTGATAAAATTTGGCTCAATGTCTGTACTCGCGGCGGTGATACTTGTATTTGCGACAGCGCATATGCAAATAAAACAGATGACCACTGAAACGGCGTAAATACGCCATTTTATAAAGAAATGAGAGGTGAAGCAGATGAATGATAACAAATCTAAATTCCCTATCGGCGAGCTGCCGCAGTCTGCTTCGCCGAGCAGTCTGACTGTTGACGAGATAGCTGAAAAAAAGCGAAATCAGAAAAAGTCACTCATAAAGATGGGGGCAATGGGGATATTAACGTTAATTTTGTTAATTTTTTCCTCGCTTTCATGGTTCACCATGAACACTCAGGTGGAATCTGGCGGTATGTCGATAAAAACAAGTGCCTCCCCATTTGAATTAGAGGTCAAAGGCGATGACATAGAAAATGATGGCGATTATGATAAAGCTGACTCAGAATATGAATACGGAGAAGATCAAAACTTAACGCCGACATCCTATCAAACAAGTGGCGGACATGGAAAAATTATATGGAGAAAAGATGGAAGTTCAGAAGACGACGGACATTATACGAATGGACTTGAGCCTAACTCTCATGGTAAGCTGACATTTTGGGTTGTTCCAAATAGCACTGGGACACTTGATATAGACTTTAGTTTTAATGTTCGTGGATTTATCGGAAGTTTTACAGTCCCTTCTGATCCCAATGACGATCCAGATCTCATAGATTTATATGAAATCAATGATACCCTAACGATTGCAGCTGCAAATGGTCTGTTGAAGGATAATGATGACTTGGCGAATAAAAAAGCTGCTCTTGAGTATATTCAAGGTCATATTTTGTTTTTCTCAGATTATAACACCACAACTGGATATTATTCTGGTTTTTTAGGGACAGCTCGTTCGGTACGATTTGGTAACTGCATAAATCCGGCGACAGGAACAAAATACAATTCTGATAATCCTGTAGCAGTTACAGCTGGAGAAAAATACCAAGTTACGATCTACTGGAAGTGGGCAAATACACTTGAACAAATGGTGCTTGATGAAACATCACCTAAAAAAGATAATCCGTTGTTTGTTTCAACGAACACTACTGATAGAGCAGCAATCTTTACATACCTGAATGGTGTGACAAATAATGCTATGGACAACAAGGTTTTTAAGGATGTAACGAACACTGTGATTACCACTGATCTTGGATACATACAGAACAACACACCTGGTCAGGTTAACAATGCTCTAACAGAACTAACGAATGCTTACAATAATGCGGATTCGTTTATCGGCAATAATGTTGATTATATTCTTATTGAGATGAATGCATCGCCGAAATAATCATAATCTATATGAGGGGAGGGACACAGATGGCTGGAATAATTAGAAAGATCAGAGAGATGCCACTTAAGGATAAGGTTCAGCTCATCGTGGCTTCCCTCTTAACAATAGCAGTAATGGCATCTGTTCCTACGTTGGCATGGTTTAATCATCAACGGCAGATTGCAGAGTTACAGAAAGTCAAAACGCCAGACCTCCTGTACATAAGTGCAGCTTGCGGCGAAGATGTTAAGGGCTTTGATTTGTCAAGCATTGATATCGGCGACGAGGAAGGCGATCCTACATCTCAGCTATTCCCATTTGCTGTTGCAGGAGAGTATGTTACATCGTTTACTCTGCAATTTTCACACACTACAAACAATCCATTTGTATATAAACTCTATGAGGGAACTATTATAACCGATAATAATGGAAAAGTTTGTAAAGATAAAGCAAGTGCACAAGCGGCAGTTGATGGCTCTGTTGATTTTGACACTGATGTTGTTGAATATAATGTCAAGGCTGCGTGGAGCTTAATAGAGAACTTAGAACGTGAGTCATTAAGTGCGGGAGATACCATATACATCCGTAAGGGAAATTGCTTATTAGATGGTTCTCAGTCAATGACATCCGAAAGTTTTGATGCAACAAAATTCTATTTGAATGCACAAGCATATACAGATAACAATGGAGTAAATAGGTTAATAGCGACAGATAAGTATGAAGAAGATTGTTATGGTACATATAGCAATTTTAACAGGTATGCAAGTCCTCTTTATTGGCAAAGATCAAATATTCCAAGTGTAGCTAATCCGTCAGGTTGGGGAGCAAAGCCGTTTTTTAAGACGTTTATTCTCGAAGTTTCATGGGATAGAGATGAAATTTCAAATAAAGAAACGGATATTTTGTATTTTTCTGCATATCGGGAATAATTTATCGAAAGGAGCATCGGCTAAATGAAAACTAAGCAAGAAATCATCAAGATGATAAAAAAGCATTGGATAATGATTTGGATCGCAGTTGCCGCTGTTTCTTTATGTGGGATACTTGTGTATGCAAAGTTTGAGGATGATCATAATATCGCAAAGAGAGTGATTTCAGCAGGGGTAAATGAAAAAACACTCTTTACGTCAAATTATCTGAAAGACAACAATCCCAAATACCCAAAAACGACTTCACAAGGGGATATAAGAGATCAATACTTTGAATTTTCAATCTACAACTATGATAGATCAAAACCGACATCTTTTTATCCTACTACGATAAATTACACTTTGAAGGCGGAATTAGTTAAGCTGAATAACTCAGTATATTCAGTTTATGATACTTCGGATGATGCAACTGAGCTTTCTGATATTCTTGATTCAGACTCCGACTCAACTTCCGATGTAGTTGAGATTTTCCATACAAATGGATCGAGCAGTTCAACTGCCATAATCTCTTTGAATACGACAAAGACGAGTGATGACAATGCCGAGCAGCTTGTTCCTAATCAAAATACAGGAAGTGCTGTTAATACATACAAGTTGGTTTTACCGTCATCTATGTTGGATAAGAATATGTATGTGAGAGTAACCGCTACCCCTGTAGCTGCTCATTCGGATATCTTTCCGATAGAGGGAACTTTTTATATCAAGACAAATACCGTTAATCTTACAACTGGCTGGGAAGGAATGTTTAATGATAATCAATCAACCCCTCCTTCCGGTTATGATGCGTTTAACTATGCTATATCAGGAAATGGTAATGCGAGAAAGATACTCTCATGGGATAATACCTTACTTGAACCAAATAAGCAGCAGATCAAGGAATTGTTCGGCATTGACCTTGCAGGAACTGAAAGCCAGATAACGGTTAATCTTTCTTCCGCTGATAATGGTGGACGTTATGATATTCAGTTCTATGTGAAAAGCGAAAGTGCGAGAAATACAATAAATGGTTATAACTGGACAACAATGTCTGGCAAAGTTACACTGACAGATCCGACATAAATATTAACCACGATATAACAAAGGCAAGAGTTGCTTTGTAATCTTAAATGGAGTGAAGCTTATGAAAAAGAATTTAAGAAACAGCAAAGTAAAAAGAATAAAGAAAAAGGCAATAAGTTTTGCTACAGCTTTTACTGTGCTTGTTGGAAGTATCCCATTGTCTGAAATATCAGATACAGTTCGCAGTTTCACCGATAAACTGTTTGTTCCATTAATTGCACAAGCTTATGATAAATATGATGTTGCAGACTATACTACAAAAGATAGCGAAGGCAGAATACGTATTAGTGATTGGGGGGCATTGCAGAGATATTCTAAGGCTTACTATGAAGCAAGTCAAGGTACTTATGGTGAAGGCATTACTCATAAAAATGATACTATTCTGATAGCTATTTCTGAACAAGCAGGATCAACTTTCGATCTATCAGGTGGTTTTGAACCTATCGGTAACGACGATGAACCGTTTGAAGGGAAACTCCTTTTTGAAACAGGATCCTTTGATACATTCAATGTAGATTGCCCGATATTTGGCACAGTTTCAGAAAAGGTTACGATAGCTGAAAAGACTAACGAGGCTACTCCAAGAACAATAACCGTTAAAAGAACCCTTGATACTCCTGGTGTCCCTTTACTTGCTTATAAAGTGATCAGCGATAATAATGCATCAACTCACTCTAACTGGAGTCTTATATTTGAATCTTATGATTCGTCTACCGAAATAACTTATGCCGGAGTTATTAATGAGGTGGAAGACGGAGCTAATGTTGAACTTACTATGGTAAACAACGCTTTGCAAGGCAAATCCGATATTAAATCTGATCAGAATGTTGGAGCTGTTTGCGGTACTCTCGGTGATAACGCAACTTTAACTGTTACTTACAGTGGAACTAACAGTGACTATTCAATCGTATCAACTGGCGGTCATGCTGGTGGATTTGTCGGGTATATAGGGGAAGGCTCTGCGCTTTCGATTACAACAGGAGCAAACCTTCAATCGGCAACAGGAACTCTGATTAAGTCCGAAAACGGATATGCAGGCGGCATTGTGGGCTATAACAATGCAGGCACGGTGGGCTTGACTCTCAATAGTGTAAGTACATACGATATCCAGGAGGAGATAGTTGGTAATAGTGGCGCAGGCAGTATATTCGGAAAATATACTGCTCCGGCTGGAACTACAACATTTGATATAAGCCAGTATGATTTGAACGGCAAAGTCAATTCTTTTTCATCTGGAAGTGGCAATGTTGGTGGGGTAATCGGTGAATTAACAACAAATAGTGGTTGCAATCTGACAATTTCCGGAGGGCAATCAGGCACGACAGTTACCAGCACACACGGAGGAAATAGCGGATTAACCGCTGGATACTATGGAGGTATCATTGGTCAATATTCTGCAAGTGCAACAAGTGATTCAGTATCTATTCAGAATGTGACCGTTGTAGCAAACAATGAGTTGTCTGCTACAAGCTATGGTGGTGGCATTGGAAAAGCTACCAGCAGTTCTTATGTTAAATTTGACAACTTTACACTCTCTAGTGCCGCTGGTGATAGATCCGGTACATTTGGTGGACTTGTTGCAGATGCTGAGGGTGCATACATCTATGCAAATGAAGTTACAATTGGTTCAGAAATAGAACCTGAAAACGAAGGAGATCCTTCTACATCGTCTATAGTTGGCTTTACAGGTGGCGGTTTGATAGGCAAACTGGGTAATGGTGTTTTAGGTTTGAACGGTGCAATAGATATTGCTAATGCACAACCTACTGCAGCGACAGAAAACGGCCATCTTGTTGGTTCTCGTGACAACGCACTCGTTTATGCAGATAGTGATTGGACATACTCGTTAAGTAACATTGAAGTTGACAATATTGGTTCTTGGGGCGATGTTATTGTTTTTGGTTCCAATTTAGCGAAGGCGGATGTGATTGACAACGAAACCAATCATATTATTACTTTAAAGACTGTCGACACTACTGATATTGATAGCACTGCTGACTATGCCATAACATCTATTCTATTTCAAATAGATCCAAGTGCGAATGCGTTTTTAAATGGCTCAAGGATTTCTGATAATACCGCTTTGACATTTACAGAGAATATTGATCTGACTGATACCGGTCTTAGAGGAATCACTCGTGATGAGGGTGATTCTACAAAGGTTGTAGGTACTACCTACAAAGGAACAGCTACCGGCACATCGGGAAAGACAATTACGCTGGATATTAAGAATGTTGGTGGTAATCCAGTTTATTATCATTCATATCTTGGTTTGTTCGGAAGAGCTGACACCGCAACGCTTGATACTATTTCATTAAGCGGTCAAATCAATGTTAAGAACAAGAAAAAAGATAATGGAATAATGTATGTTGGAGCTGGCATTGGTCAGGCTTCAACCAGTATCACGGCTACAGACTGTTCGACTGTTGAGTATGTAAAAAATGGTAATACCGAAACTGGGCTAAAACTGAATATAAAAGGAAGTAGTCCGGTTCAGTGTGGAAGACTGTTGGGCAATTGCTCGGATAACATTGGAGCGATAAATGTTTCCGGTGGAATATATGACGGAAAGATCACTGGAGACGCTAGTGCGGATGATACTCGTTTTGGTGGAATAATCGGTCAAGTTGGCAAGCCAAATGCTAATGTAAATTGGAACTTTTCTGACTTAACAGTAAAAGGTACAGTTGAAAGCACCAGAAGTTCCAAAGAGAATCAGAAAATAGCCGGTTTGATTTCCAGCCTAAATGGAAATAATAAAGCTACGATCAACCTTAGTGGAATCCACTATGACGGTTTTAATCTAAGCGGCACAGCATCAAAGACTCAGGGAGGGTTACTTGGCTACGCTTGGGATAATGCAGATGTTAATGTTAATAATGTTTCTTTATTCAAGGATGAAGATAGCGATGGAAACAATGATTTGTCTATCAGTACGATCACTGCATCTGGTGCAGGAGAAACAGCAGGTCTTGTTTATCAAGCTACCGGACATTGGGAAGTAGTTACTCTTGATCTTACAGGCATTAAAATGGCTGCTTCTACAGCAAAATCCGTTGGAATGATTGTTAACAAAGGTACTAACAGCGGAAATGGCATTTATCTTGTTTTGCCAGAGAATTATACTTATAATCTGTCATTTGCTACTGGATCGAATGTATCGACAAGTGTTTCAGCTAATAAATTTGATGAATTGTGTGCTTTTAGTGCAACAGATGGAAAGGTAATGGAAAATGGTCAGGGTATTGTTTCAATTAACAGCAGTGGTGGATTAGTAATGTCAGCTTCTGCTGCTGATAGTTTGTCATATAAACCGAGAACAACACAGGGGCATACAAGAAATCCTAATACAAGGTATTACTATAACCTTGATTCAATGGATACAAGAACAGGAAATGATATTTCAGGGACTCCGGAAAAGCAGCTTATGAACTGGGGTCTGTATCGTTATGCTTGTTCTAATATTCAGGGCAATTTTGTAAATAGCGATATAAATCAAGGTTTAGTGTATAATATGGCTGGATACAGCTGGTATCCTATCAATCTTGATACCTCAGCCACGATTAGCGGAACATTCTGGTTCTATAACAAAGAGTTTGAAGGATGTGAAACCGCAAGTGGAAGTGCAACTAATGGAGTAACTTGGTCTTCTCTCACTGAAACGCAACATTATATGATGCATAATGGTATGCTTTACAATGTAACAAGTAACCTTAATCTTGGAGCTGTAATTCTGAAGGGAACGATTGGTGCAGTAGGAACAAGCGGTACAGGTGCGCTTGTTTATGGTACTGTTAGCGGTTCTTCTCCTGCTGCAAAAGATATTACAACCATTGATAGTACGGGTTCTGGAAATAGTATCACGCTTGATGGTATCAAGGTGTGGAATTTTAAATCAGCATCGCAAAACTACGCTCCTCTGCTTATCAATAAAACTGACAGTTTTGTAAATCTAAAGATAAGCAATGTGTCTACGACCTTAACTTATGGTGCTGGAGATGAAGCCGCAACCAGTTTGATTGGATATGCTGGTGTAGCTGATACAGATACCTATATTTCCGTTTCTTTTTCTAAAATCAAGTTGGATGCAAGATTATCAGTAGGTTCTCCAGCTCTTTCAGGTCATGGATATCCAACAACAAAATCAATATTCACAAGAGCAACTCTTCTTGAACGGCTTGTGGGAGAGTCTGGTACATATACCTACACCTATGCTGATGACTGGGGTTCTGGCGGACATAATGTAACATATGGTGAAGAAGTAGGCTACTCTTCAACAGGACAATATCCTGCACAGGAGCAATGGTATTCACGTGCATCAACAAATGATACAAAATATGCAACAAACTATTCTGTTGCACCTACGAATGATTCGATAGTAGACACAGATTTTGATAAATTTCTCCCGTATGTTAAGGTTGTCAGCTCTGCTTCTGATATTACCGCAGGCACTGGAAAATTTTATCAGTTAAAAGTCAACCATCAGCCCACAGATATTCTTGATGGTTGTGGAACATATAATCATCCTTATGTCATTAAAACCGAAGCTGATCTTATTAAAATACATGGTTATCCCTTTAACACACCACAGATAATTTACAAAGCTGTCCAAATAAACAGACCTCAAAACTCAAAAAATATAGTATAATAGTGACAGAAACCGAAGGGAGCTGTCGTTATGTC
>Ga0129311_1001239_pt1 | contig 18620 bp, 17 predicted proteins | sample Go1ome_FD_94435 | JGI IMG/M metagenome (GOLD analysis project Ga0129311, IMG submission 94435) | Western lowland gorrila individual fecal microbial communities from Wisconsin, USA - Go1022B metagenome | ecosystem: Host-associated > Mammals > Digestive system > Large intestine > Fecal | place... | reverse complement strand
TTATTCCCCATAAGAGAGCACCTCCGATATGTTTATTTTTGGTCATTTAAACAATATCATTTTTGGTACTCTCTTTCAATATTTTTTCAATCTATTTGTGACATATCTATTTTAAACCTATAAGTATTAAAAAAGTCTCGGTTAAACCGAGACTTTTTATTTTATACTTTAGGTTGTTCTGTTTCTTCTTTTTTTGTTTCTTGATTAGATTGTGTTGTTTTTTCTGTTGCAGCTGGCTTTGCCTTTTCATCCTTTTTTGTTTCTTGTGTTGTATTATCTGGTTTTGCTGTTTCTTGAGTAGCTGGAGCAGGTGCTGGTGTTTCTGTTTTTGGTGCCGGTGCTGAAGCAGTTCCTCTTCTTATTATTTTTTGCATTGCACTATATGTATCTTTTGATAATAATGATTTTGAAACTACTTTTCCATCTTTACTTTTTATAATATATGTTTCTGTTTGCACTCCAGTGTGCCCTGATTGTTTAACTACTTCTTGACCTGGTGCCAAAGAGCTATCTTCCTCATATTTTACTGTAACTGGTAATGTTGCAAGAGTTCTTGTTTCAAATGTTACTGTACAATCATTTTCATCCTTTACTCCAAATATTGAAACTGTCGCAACCCCGCCACTTATACTAGCATATAATTTTATTGGATTGCTTCTTGAATTTTTAAATTTAAAATCTATTGCTCCATAAACTACTGTTGCATCGCGTCCAGCTGGTAAATATGATGTTACAAATTGATGGTTTGATCTATCTGTAATTTCCAAGTTTGCCATTAAGGCTGCATTGTATAATGTAGAAGATATTTGGCAAATTCCTCCACCTATTCCATCAACTACTTGCCCATTTTCGTATACTGCTGCATTTTTGTAACCTGTTGCTGGTGTTCTTGGTCCCAATGTTTGATTATATGAGAATGTTTCACCTGGCATTAAAACTTTTCCATTTATTTTTTCACATGCCAATCTCAAGTTTGTAGTTCTATTTGTATCTGCTGCATTATATTTTGTTGTAAATATTGAAAGTCTATCCGGAAATGCTTCTGTTCCTATTTGGTCAACTGTAACTTTTGGTTTAGAAATTGTTAATTTTACTATATATTCTTCTTTATCTTCCTCTAATTGTTTTTTGGCTTCTTCTACACTGAAATCTACTCCATCAACTTCTGGGAAAATTTGGAATGGATCTTTTGTATAGTAAGCATCTTTTGCTTCTTTATGTACCTCTCCATATATTTTATCAATGTCAATATTGTCTGGTTCTTTTTCAACTACTGATAATTCAATAAAATTTTTATTATTACTATTTATCTCTTTTAGCGCTTCTAGTATTTTATCTTTTGCTTCTTCATAATTTATTGCTATACCTTTTGTTCCTTTTGTAATTTTTAGTTCTTCATTTTCTATATAATAACTTGCCTCTTTAAGTGCACCAGGTATGTTTGCTCCTGCTGTTGTTAGAGTTTTTTCTAACACTTCTTCATTTATACTTATATTTATATCTATATTTTTCTTTCCTGTTAATGTAAATAATATTGTATAGTTATTGGCAAAAATATTGCTATTTCTTCCTGTTTGGAAAGCTTCTTCAATTGCATTATCTAAATCATATTTTACTTCAATCAACTCTGGGCTTAACTCTGTTTCAAAATCTTGATATTTTAACATGATTTTTTTGGTAATTTTTTCATTAAGTATTGCTTCCAATTTGCCTTTTGCTTCTTCTTTTGTTAAGCCAGAAACTTCAATATTGTTAATTGAAATTCCACTTATTATTTTGTCACTATTTATATTCATTATTGCAAAAATCGTCGAAAATATTAGTATAATAACAGCTAGAATAAGCAAAATTATTACCGGTTTTACCCATTTTTTCTTTGGGGTGTTATCCATTTTTTTCATTTCTTTTTTAGAGTTTTTAGTTGTTTTTGTAAATTCTGTCTTTTCTTCCTTTTTTTCGTCTTCACCTTTTATTGTTTTTTCTTCTTCTTTTTTCTCGACTTGAGTACTGCTTTCAACCTCTTTACTTTTCTCTTCAGGTTTTGGTAAATCTAATTTTTCTCTAATTTTCTCGATTACCTTGGTATCCTGACTTAATTCACCTTCTTCTTTTTTTTGCATAATAAAATCCCCTTTACAAAATATCTTCATATTAAATCTTACCATAAAGTATTTTTTTTGACAATATTTTTAATTAAAATATTTTATCATTTGATTTTATTCAAAAATCCTTAATGATATTACTCTCATAAATATGCATAAAATCAAGCATTCCATTTTTTGTAATATTTGTAATATTTTTGTAACATAAAATTAACAAAAAATATTGTATAAAATACTTGAACATTGTTGAATTTAATATTATAATGTAGTAAGCAAAAGACAAATTAGGGGAGAAATTGTTATGGAATTAACTAAAAATATATTTTTTAATACAGACAAACTAATTGAAAATAGTAGTGTTAAAATCTCATATACTGGTGAGTTTTTTCAAGATGGTTCTGAAGAAGTCTTTTTACATTATGGTTTTGGAACAAACTGGGATAATGTAAATGAAATTCAAATGGAAAAAACAGAATTAGGTTTCCAAGCTGAAATTAATCTTCTTGAAGGAGAAACATTTAACTTATGTTTTAAAAACGGTAATAATAATTGGGATAATAATAATACTGAAAACTACATTTTTCCTATTGAAAAAATGTCAACAGAATTAGTAGTTTTAGAAGATGAACCCGTATCTTTAGGTACTGCAAAAAAATTAAGGAAATCATATTTGTGGAGCAAAAAAATTCGTTTAGCTGTTTATAAAATTATTACATATCTTCCAAAATTAATTTCTGGTAATTATAAAAGAAAAGTAACACAAGAACAATAATAATATAAAACCGAAAGCTTAAGCTTTCGGTTTTTTGATTTAATTTATACACCATCCACCATTAATTCCAATAATTTGCCCTGTTGTATATTTTTCATCTACCATCCATCCTACACATTTTGCTATATCTTTTGGTAATCCAATTTTTCCAAGCGGAATATCTTCTTCAATACGCTCTATATCTGTTTTACTTAAATTTTTATTCATATCTGTATTTATAATTCCAGGTGCAATTGAATTTACTCTAATATTAGAAGGTCCTAATTCCTTAGCTAATGCCTTTGTCAATCCATCCATTCCCGCTTTAGAAACAGAATAAATTACTTCTAACGAACTTCCAACTTGGCCCCAAATTGAAGAAATATTTACAATACATCCTGATTGGTTTCTTACCATATTCGGTATTACTTCTTGGCACATCATAAACGCAGAATATAAATTTGTATTTATTACTCTATTCCAATCCTCATCCGTTTCTTCTGTAAATAATTTATATTCAGAAATTCCTGCATTATTAATTAAAATATCTATTTTTCCATATTTTTTTAATGCAAATTCAACTAATGATTTTCCTTCTTCTCTTTTTGAAACATCAGCCATAAAAATATCTATTTCTATTCCTTCTTGCATTAATTCTTTTTTTAATTTTTCAGCTTCTTCTATTGATTTATTATAATTTGCAATTACTTTTATTCCTTTATACGCAAGTTCTTTTGCAATTTCCCTGCCTATTCCTCTAGAAGCCCCTGTAACAATAGCAACTCTATCCATTTTATCCTCCATTTTTACAATATTTTTCCACATTTTTGCCATAAATTGTTTATAACCTTTATAATTTTATATCATATTTTTATTTAAAAATCAATTAATTATTGATTTCATTTTTCTATTATGATAATATTTATTTATAATTGATTTTATATCTGTTACATACAAATATTACTAAAGAATTGAGGATTATTATATGAATATTTTAAATATAATTGAAAAGAAAAGAGACAAAAAAGAATTATCAAAAGATGAAATTGAATTTTTTATAAAAGAATATACTGCCGGAAACATTCCTGATTACCAAGCGTCAGCATTAATTATGGCAATATATTTAAATGGAATGAATAGTAGAGAAACTTCAGATTTAACAATGGCCATGGCAAATTCAGGTGAAACTCTTGATTTATCTGATATTTCAGACATTATTATAGATAAGCATTCAACAGGTGGAGTTGGAGATAAAATAACAATAATTCTAATGCCAATTATTGCTGCACTTGGAATTCCTGTTGCTAAAATGTCCGGTAGAGGACTAGGTTTTACAGGTGGAACCGCAGATAAATTAGAATCAATTCCTGGTTATAAAGTAGATTTAAGTATTGAAGAATTTAAACAAAACGTTAAAGATATTGGGATCAGCTTAATTACTTCTAGTTTAAATTTGGCTCCAGCAGACAAAAAAATATATGCTCTTAGGGACACTATTAGCTGTGTTTCTAGTATTCCTTTAATTGCTTCAAGTATTATGAGTAAAAAAATTGCTGCAGGCGCTAATAAAATTCTTATTGATTTAACTTGTGGTAGTGGTGCATTTATGAAAAATATTTTAAGTGCAATTATTTTGGCTAAAACAATGGTAAAGATTGGTAATAATTTAAACAAAGAAGTTAGATGTGTTCTAACAAATATGGATGAACCAGTTGGTAAAGCTGTTGGAAATCAATTAGAAATAATTGAAGCTGTAAATGCACTAAAAGGAAATATGCCAAAAGATGTTGAAGAAATAACTTATGCTTTGGCTGAGCAAATATTATTAATGGCTGGAAAAGCTACAACACAAGAAGAAGCAAATTTACTAATAAAAGAAACAATATCATCAGGAAAAGCATTTGAAAAGTTTAAAGAATTGGTAAAAAAACAAGGTGGCGATGTTTCTTATATAGAAGATTTGAGCAAATTTAAAAATGCAAAATATATTGTACCAGTTCCCGCTAAAAGAAGTGGTACTGTTGTAAAAATAAAAACTGAATCAATTGGAAAAACTTCCTCATTTATAGGAGCAGGTAGAATAAATAAAACTGATAAAATTGATTATGAAGCAGGAATTATTATTAATAAAAAAATTAATGATTATGCCAAAAAAGATGAACCAATTGCTTATATTTATACAAATCAAGAAAATAAAGTAGAAGAAGCAATTAAACAAATTCAAGATTCTTTCGTTCTTTTAAATATAAAGAGAATTAAAAGAAGAACTGTAATTCAAACTATAAAATAATTAAAAATTATCACAGACTCCGCCATACATTCGCGAGCCGTTGCATTGTGATTGGCATGGATGCAAAATCTTTAAGCGAAGTTCTTGGACACAGCAATATTGGCATTACTATGAATTTGTATGTGCATTCAAGTAATGAGATTAAAAAGAAATACATAAATAAGTTATAAAGAAAACCCAAGTTGTTATTTTACTAACAATTTGGGCTTTTCGTTTATTGTTTTAAAGTAAAATAGCCAGGATTACTTGGACCACCATCAATTCTTGCATATTCTTTATCTACTTTGGTAGAATTATATTTTGTTCCATTACCCCCAATTAATTTAGTGCTATATAAAAATATATTATTAGAATTGGTATAACCTTCAGGAGTACCTGGCATATGTTCATTTGTTAATGAAGTTACAACAAAATTATTAGTAGCTTTTATAGTTACAAGGTTATTACAATTGCAAAACATACAGCACATATTTTTAACATTTGAAGTATTAAAACTATTTAGGTTAAGTTCTAATAAACCATCACAATTATAAAACATATAAGCCATATTTTGAACATTTGACGTATTGACATTCATAAGATTTATTTTTTTTGCAGAACAAGAATAAAACATACTCTGCATATTAGTAACTTTGCTTGTGTCAAAATTACTTAAATCAAGTTCATCTAAACTACTACAATTATAAAACATATATAGCATGCTATTAACCTTACTTGTATCCAAATAAGATAAATCAATTTTTTTTAATTTATTACACCCCATAAACATACCTGTCATGTTATTAACATTTTCGGTATGTAAATTTTCTATATTTTCTATTGTTTGAATAGAGGAGCAGTTCTTAAACATTTCTGTACAAGTAGTAGGTGCAATTGGTTCTTCTATTATAACTTTTGTAATTGAACTATCATTCCATTGTGTCCCTTCTGTATATCCAGCTTGTTCTGTTGCTCTTAAATATAAAACACCATCTGCAATTTTCCCATAAATTTTTGTAGGTGCAAGTTCTTCAATTCTTGTAACTTCACCATCATATCTTATTTTATATTTTTGACCAGTTTTTACTCCTGTAACTTTCCACCCATTTTTTCCATCAATAATTACATCATCTGGATTTTCTTCAATAAGTTTGTTCTTCTTTAAAGCATCTCTAATAGTTTGTGAATCTGCTGAACCCGAGAAATTTCCATGCCTTATACCTTTAGCAGCAGATTGATTTATTATTTTTTGTAATTCTTCCATTTCTGCTTTTATTGCAGTTTCATCTTTAGCTTTCTTAGCCTTGTCCATAGAATTATTTCCTCCTGTAATAGCAGAAATGCTTATACCAGCTAAAATTAGCAAAACAATAATAGTAACCACAAGTATAATAAGAGTAATGCCTTTATTATTTTTTAATAATTCCATAACTTTATCCTCCGTTTTTTTCGTCAAATAAATAAATTGAATAAATTATCATTACTCAAAATATAGCATACATCAACTAAAATTGCAATAGCATAATGAATTGATTTTTAAAAGTTAAAATCTTAAAAATCTCCTAATTTCAACGATTTTATTAATTTTTTATTTCTCTCAATTTGTATATTTGATGAAATTTTTAGTATTTTTTAATTATATGAATCCTATTTAACAAGTTTAACTTTTTCAGAAAATAATAAAAGGCAGTGAATTACTGCCTTTTATTATTTTCATCATCTTTTATAGCAATTAAGTATTCGTTATCTTGCACTATTCTTTGTTCATGTTTATATGTATATTTTGCTGTTGTAAAATATACTTGGTAATCTTTATCCTCCAATATTTCCTTTGCTTCTTTTAAAAATTCTTCCACTTCGTCTGCTGATAAATTATGTCTTACTCTAATATCAAAAAATGTAATTCTAATAAAATTTCCTTCTTTTATTATTTTGTCTGAAATATATTCACATACAAATTCTTTTGTCATTTTTCCCTATCCTTTCTATACGCCAAACATTATATCACAATTTTCTATTTTTGTAGCATTTTTTATAAAAAAATATATATTAGCACAAGTTCCTTTTATGATTAGCAAAATAAATTATAAAATGCTAAACTTACCCCCACATTTGCCACACCTATATTTTCTTAAAAAATCTTTATTCAATCGTTGTCTAAAAAATTCTTGGCCACATTTTTTACAAATTATTTTATATTTATAGTTTTCATTCTCATTAAACTCTATATTACTTTTTTCAAAATCCTTTTTCTTATTTCCTACGCGAGAAATGTCATATTCAAATTTTTCATTAAATATTTTTGCATATTTTTTAAATATTTCTCCATGATTATTGCAATATGGCAAGCAATGTATTAATTCATGTATTATTGTATTTTTTATTATATCATCTTCAAGTTGCATTACCCATGGGCTTATTTCAATATTATGCAATTCAAATTTTTCATACCTGATTATTCTTTTCATTCCCTTTTTTATAGTTATTTTAAAATTTTTATCAGGCTTTTCCTGCTTGCAACAACCATATCTTTTATTATTTCTTTTTGAAATTGATATATTTATTTTTCCATATTTTTTATCATTTAAAATATCTATTCCAATTGAATTAAAATCCTTTATACATTCGCAAAATAATTTATTTAATTTTTCTTCCATTTCAATTTCCTTATTCTATATATTTTTATAAATATTATGTTTTAGCTGATTATAACTTTTTTTATTTTTCAACGATTTTTGTAATTTAAAAAATATAAATAAACTTTAAAAATAAAAATGCTTACCTAAAGTAAGCATTTTTATTTTCTCTATGGTTAGATTACAATTTTTTTATTTTTCAACATTCAAAATTTCTTTTACTTTAAACCAAACTTGAGGTGCAGTATTATGAATAGTCTTAACACACATTCCAACTTTCAGATTTTTTTCACTAAAATCATCCTTGCTCATATAAACACAATCCAGATCATAATTTATCCCAGATTTATTATTTGGAATTTTTTTATATAATAACATAATTTCTACTCTTGTTTCTTCTTCTACTATATCATAAATATAACTTGTACCCACTAAAAAATTATTATTAGATTCATACTTATAAAATTTTGTGTTCTCTAATAATTCCATTTTTTCTTTTGCAACCATTGACTTTATGTTTTCTATTTTCTTAATAATCTTTTTGTTTTCATATATTACAATTACAACCATTAATCCACAGAAAAGCACTGCAAATATCAAACCAAGCATATAACCATCTTCCATTTTATATCCCGCCTTTTTAATATTTTATACTTTAAGCATCAATAATTTTAAAATTTTTCAATCCTCTTTCTTTTTTCATGTCCTTAACCATATCTTTTGTAAGATTTGTTGCTACACATATTTCCTCATTAGTTGATAAATCTTTTACATAGAATTCGTAACTTGAATCCACTGACATAAATCCCTTTGGTTTATTAGCTAAAATGTGTTTTGCATATGTTTCTAATTGTTGTGTTTCTGCGGCATCTGTAGCTACCATTTCAGATTTTGCCTGTTTTCCTTTTAGGCCTACACTATCACCACATATTGGGCACATTTTGTAATATGTAACATTTATAGGTAATAATGGTATCTCATTAAAATGGCACCATTTTGTATACTTAACATATGCCTTTTTATATATTTTGTGACAACATAAACATTCTTCCTTTTCTCCATAGTATCCTTTTAATTTTGTGAACACCTTTGTTCCATATGTGTACATCATTTTTAATTACCTCCATTTTTCCAAACATTTTTTATTTTTACCTTCTTGTTAAAAAACGAACTTTTACATAATAAAAAGCCAGTAGCCAAGACTATTTCAAAGCTACTGACCTTATATGGAGCCACTTCTCAGATTCGAACTGAGGACCCCCGCATTACAAGTGCGGTGCTCTGGCCAACTGAGCTAAAGTGGCAATATTGGTGACCCGTACGGGAATCGAACCCATGTCTCCGCCGTGAAAGGGCGATGTCTTAACCGCTTGACCAACGGGCCTTATATACAAAGAACTAAATAATTTTTCAATTATTTAGTTCTTTTGGTGAGCTATCCGCGACTCGAACGCGGGACAACTTGATTAAAAGTCAAGTGCTCTACCACCTGAGCTAATAGCCCAAATTTGTTGTGTACTCACAACGCTCCTATATCTTACAATATTTTTTTAAAATTGTCAATACATTTTTCAAAAAAATTTCAAAATTTTCATAAAAAGTTTGTATAATATTGTAATTTTTTGTAAAAAATTGATGTTTTTATATAAAAATATAATTTTTTCATTATATTTTACTCTTATATATTATGTTTTTTTACACTATATATGTTACTTTAATTATGAATTTAACTTTTCTAATACTTCTTCTACATCAATTCCGTGTACACCACAAGCTTCTTCTAATGTTTCCATTTGAGAAATTGGGCAAGTAATACAATGCATTCCAACTTCTAATAAAATATCAGCCTTTTCTGGTGCCACCTCTAGTATTTCACTAATTTTTGTGTCTTTATCAAATTTCATGTTTTCACCTCCACCATAATTATTTTACCACAAAATTTCAAAAAAGTATAGACAAAATAAAAAAAATGTTATATTATTATGTTACTGTAAGGTGGTGATACTATAAAAGATTTATTAAACTTGTTTTTTATAATATTTTTTCTTAATTTCTTTATAAGTTTATATTCAATTTATACTATATTCGAAATTAAAGTCTTTCATAATTTACAAGGTTCTAAATTAAAAATCAAACAAAAACAAATTAAATAAGAAAGGAGGTTTTTTTATTAAAAATAAAAAACAGCTTGTTTTTACTTGTATTTTTTTAATAATTTCTTTTTATATTGCATTTAAATTATTTTATCCTATTTTCATTGCAGAAGAAATAATTATTCCTTATGGAATTCATCCTTTTGATATTTGTCAAGATAATCCTATTTTGTGGCATTATATAAAAATAATTTTTATTATCAGTTATTTTATTTCTAATATTGTCATAAGTAATTTAATTTATTCAAGATTTTTAAATAAATTTAAATTCTTTAAAATTTCCCAAAATAAAATAAAAAATCATAATAAAAATAATTCTAAAAGTAAAAATCAATTAAATTTATTAATTGGAAAAAATAAAAATAACGAAAAAATAATGATTCCAGAATTAGGTTTATATCAAAATATTTTAATTACAGGCACCATTGGCTCAGGCAAAACAAGTTCTGCAATGTACCCTTTTACCGAACAATTTATAAAATATAATTCTGAAAATTCAGAAAAAATTGGAATGTTAATTTTAGATGTGAAAGGAAATTATTATAATCAGGTAAAAAAATTCGCACAAAAATATAATTTAGAAAATGATTTAATTATTATAGAATTAAATTCTAATATTTTTTATAATCCATTGCACAAACCCAATCTAAAACCACAAGTTTTAGCAAATAGAATTAAAACAATTCTAACTTTATTTTCTGAAAATAATTCAGAATCTTATTGGCTTGATAAAGTCGAGCAAATTTTTACCGAAGCTATAAAAATTATTAGAATTTATAATAATAATTATGTTACATTTTTAGAATTGCATAAATTAATTACAGATGAAAATTATTTTAATAATAAATTAAAAATAATTAAAGATTTATTTATTTCAAATAAATTAAATCAAAATGAAATTTATGAATTAAATGCAAGTTTAGATTTTTTCCAAAAAGAATTTTTAAATTTAGACCAAAGAACTAAAGGAATTTTAATTTCAGAAATTACGCGTATTACGAATACTTTTATTTCCGACTATGATGTTGTAAATACTTTTTGTAGTAGTCAGGAAAAGCTTTCTTTTACAGGTTTTGATGAGGTTTTAGATAAAGGTAAAATTGTAGTTTTAAATATGAATATTTCAGAATATGAATTACTTTCTAAAATAATTGCAGCATATTTGAAATTAGATTTTCAATCAGAAGTTATGCAAAATTTATCAAAAAACAATAGTAAAAAATCTATATTTATTTGTGATGAATATGATAAATATTGTACAAAAAATGATGGTAATTTTTTCTCTACAAGTAGAGAAGCAAAATGTATAAATATTGTTAGTACACAAAGTTATTCTTCATTGAAAAATACATTAAAAGATGAATCTTCTGTTAAGGTTATTATTCAAAATTTAATCAATAAAATTTGGTTCAGAACAGATGATATTTTTACGATTGAAGAAGCTCAAAAACAACTTGGTAAAGAAGATAAAGAAAAAATATCAAAAACAATTTCCGAAAACGCACAAGAGACTAAATTTAGTTATATTACGAATTCTTTGAATTCTAAAAATTCAAATATTTCAGAAACTTATAATACATATATGCAAAATGATTTTATATACGAAACTAATTTTTTTACACAAAAATTAGAAACATTCACCGCACTTACATTTTTATCTGATGGAAATAAAATTTTAAAACCAGAAAAATTAGATTTATTTCCATACTTTAAAGAAAGGAAATGATTTATGAAAAAAAAGATTTATTTAATAATTATATTTTTTAATTTATTTTTATTTATTGGAGGTTCAATTTCTTTTGCAGCTGATCCACAAATAATAAATAAATTAAATTCAGCATTCGAAAATATTGAAGGATGGTTACTAAAACTTGCAACTCCTGCTGCAGCAGTTGCTGTTGGAACTGGAGTTTTTATGAAAAAATTTAGTTTTGGTGATGAAGAAAAAATAAGAACAGGTAAAAAAATAATTAAAGGTTCTTTATTTTCTTATGCATTTATTTTAGCAATTGACTTAATATTGTCTGCAATTAGATCTTTAATTAGTTAGAAGTAAGAAGTTGGAAATTAGAGGTTGGATAGTATAAGCAAAATGTGTAAAATATGTTTTTTTAATTCTAACCTCTAACATCTCAAATTTATTTAAAAAAGGAGGAAAATTTGGAAGCTAATGTAGCAACACAAACAATTATAACTACGATAAATTCGATGTTTGAGCAATTATTTGGCTCATTAGATAATAGCTTATATTCTACACTTGATGAAATTACATTTGTAAATTCTGATATATTAAAAAATAATTATTTTGAAAAAATTTTAGGAACATCAACTACAAATGGAATTTTATTAATTGCAAATTCATTGCTATTAGGAATTATTTTATATTTTGCAATTAAGTATTTATTATCACATTTTACATATTCAGAAATGGAATCTCCAAAGGAATTTATTTTTAAATTAATTATTTTTGGTATTTGTATGAATTTTTCATATTTTTTATTGGAGCAAGTAATTAATATTTTTTATTATATTTCTATTGGAATTAAAAATATAGGAGAAAATATTTATTTAAATGAAGTAAGTTTTAATCAAATAATAAATATTGTAAATTCTATTTTTTCAATTTCTAATAATGCATTAAATATGTTTACACTTAATGGATTATTAAGAGGTGCTATTTCCTTTTCTATGTTACATTTATTATTAACCTATGCATTTAGATATGTAATGATTAAAATTTTTGCTCTATTAACCCCATTTGCAATTCTATCTTTATCTTTAAAAAACACATCTTGGTTTTTCACTGTGTGGGCAAAAAATTTATTTTCATTATTATTTATACAAATAATAGTTGCTCTTGTTTTAGTTATACTATTTTCTACTGATTTTACATCTGGCGGATTGTTATCAAAATTCATTTATATTGGAGGAATATATGCTCTAATAAAAGCAAATTCGTTTGTTAGAGATTTTATAGGCGGAATATCTACAAATATTTAGGTATTTTTAATTAATAATTATTATATTTGCAAAATAATATTAAGTCATTCGTCCTTGTTGTCGCAACCTCTCTTATTTAATTATGACAGGTTGCTTCACCGCTCCGCTACGCTTCGCCTACGCGGACTCACTATTTAATATTATTTTGCTATATTATTAGAATTGAGGTGATTTTTTGAAATTTATATTTCCCCAAAATTATAATTTTAATAATAAAATATTTGGTGTAATTGAATATAGCACAGCAATATTTAATGCAATTTGGATTGCAATAATTGTTTTTATTTTAAATTTAATTTTTTCAAGTTTAACAATTAAAATATTTTTCACAATTATTTTATGTTTGCCAATTTTATTATTAAGTTTTGTAGGTTTTAATGGAGAAAATATTTTAGAAGTTTTTTCTTATATGTTTAGATTCATAAAAAAACAAAAAATATATTTTTACAACAAATAATAACACAAATTTTATTTTTCCTCTTGTATTTTTGTATAAAAATTTGTATAATTTGAATTACGAAATTAAATACAGAGGGGGCAATTTAAAATGAAGATTGAACAAACCGAAAAAGCACTAATATTTTCAGAAACATCAATACCAGACATATTTTTTGCAGAGCATTTATCACAAATACCTGGAGAATACTTAAAAGTATATATGTATATGGTATTTTTATCAAAATATGGTAAAGATATAAAATTAAATGACTTATCTAAAAAATTAAATATCCCTCTAAATACTATTCAAGAAGCAACAAAATTTTTAGAAGATAATGGATTAATTACTAAAAAAACAACTGGATTTGTATTAGTAGATTTGCAAGAAAAAACTTTGCATGAATTATATACGCCAAATTTAACACAATCAGCTGAAACTGTTGAAAAAACTGCAAAAAATAAAACTCGTGCTAAAGCTATAGAACATATAAATAACATGTATTTTCAAGGAATTATGGGACCATCTTGGTATAATGATATTGATTTATGGTTTAAAAAATATTCATTTGATGAACAAGTTATGATTTCATTATTTGACTATTGTTATAATAAATCTGCAATGCACAGAAATTACGTAAAAGCTGTTGCAGACGCATGGGGAGCTCATAATATTAAAACTTGGAATGATTTAGAGAATTATACACAACAAGAAGATAAAATGTTGAAAACCAAGAAGCTAATTGCAAAAAAATTAGGAAAAAGAAATGGTTTAACTGAATACGAAGAAAGCTATATTGAAGATTGGGTTATGAATTTTGGCTATGATATGAATATTATTGAAATTGCTTTAAAACGCAGTACATTTAAACAATCTGTTACTTTTGAATATTTAAATAATATGATAAAAGATTGGCATGAACATGGATTTAAGACTCCTGAAGAAATTAATAGTTTTATAGAAGAAAGAAACAAACAAAATAAAGATGTTAAGAATTTAATTAAAAATGTTTCTAAGGCTAATTTTGAACAACGCAATTATGATAATTTAGACTTTTTGTATGCTAATAATAAATAACTCTCTTATATTAAATTTTTATTAAGAAGGTGATTAATATTTCTAATGAAATTTTAAATAACATTTTAAAGGAATATGAACAAAAGAAAACTAAAGCAGAACTTGATGCTATAAATAGAAAAGAAAAATTATATTTAACAATTCCAAGATTGCAAGCAATAGAAGACGAATTAAATAAATTTGCTATTCAAACAACCAAAAATATTATTAATGGAAATAAAGAAGAAATTAATTTATTAAATGATAAAATTAATAAATTAAAAAATGAAAAAGAGCAAATTTTAAATTCAAAAGGAATTGATTTAGGATATTTAAAGCCATTTTATGAATGTAAAAAATGCAATGATACTGGTTATATAACTATCAATAATAAAACAACAATGTGTAATTGTTTAAAACAAAAATTATTAAATATTACATTTAATAATTCTAATTTATCTAATTTAGATAAAGAAAATTTCAAAAAATTTAATGAATTAATGTATTCAGATGAAGTAGATATTGCAAAATATAAATACAATATTTCGCCTAGAAAAAATATTTTAAATATCAAACAAAAAGCTATCGAATTTATAGATAATTTTGATAATCCAGATTATAAAAATCTATTATTTACAGGAAACTCTGGTTTAGGAAAAACTTTTATGACTAATTGCATAGCTGCTGAAATGTTAAAAAAAGGAAAAACAGTTCTTTATCAAACAGCACCTGTTTTATTAGAAAATGTAATTAATTATAAAATGAGCAAAAATAAAGATAATTTATTTAATTTTTATAATTCTGTTTTAGAATCAGATTTATTAATAATAGATGATTTAGGTACAGAAAGTCAAAATTCAATGAAATTGAGTGAATTATTTACAATAATAAATACCAGATTATTAAATTCTAATAATAAAATTACAAAAACAATAATTTCTACAAATTTAGGAATAAAAGAAATATTTAATTTTTATGAAGAAAGAATTGGCTCAAGAATTGCAGGATATTATGATATTTATTATTTCTTTGGCGATGATATAAGATTTAAAATAAACAAATAAAAAGTATGCATAGCATACTTTTTATTTATTTTTATAAAATTACATATTAATTGCATTTTTGATATTTTCTATATCTTCATCTGTTCCATCATTTTCTACTTTGTATAAAACTGGAACATTGTATTCTTCAGCAATTGCATCTCCTGCTCCGCAGAATGCATCTCCATAAGCAGTATCACCGCTTACTACTACACCTTTTACATTTGCTGAATTATTTTCTAAGAAATCAGCAACTTCTCCTGGTATATCTCCATAACCATCTGTGTATGTGAAGATTATATAATCTTCTGCAACGCTTTCTGAACCATCTTCGATTCTTAAAGCATCTACACCTAATTTGTTTATTATTGATTCAACATTACCTGTTCTTGACGCGTAAACTATTTTCATGGTTTTCCCCTCCTCTATTTTTATTATTGATATTTTACATTATATTTTATACTTTGTAAAGTATATTATGAATTTTTTTATTATTCTTCAGCAACATCTTCATTAGGATTAATTGTTTCAATACTTACAACTTTTCCTCCATCACTAGTTCTCATTAGAGTTACACCTTGTGTTGACCTTCCAAGAACACTTATATCTTTAACATTTATTCTTATAATTGTTCCTTTTTCAGTAATCATCATTACATCTTCGTCATCAGTTGCAATTCTTACACCAACTATATCTCCTGTTTTTGGAGTAATTTTGTAAGTAATTACACCTTTTCCACCTCTGTTTTGTACTCTATATTCATCTAGTTCTGTTCTCTTACCAAATCCATTTTCTGTAATTGCAAGTAATGTAGCTTTTCCACCAGCTATAATTGATTCCATTCCAATAACCACATCATCATCATCAAGTCTCATACCAATTACACCTTGTGTAACTCTACCAACTGGTCTAACATCTTTTTCATCAAATGTAATACACATACCTTTTTTAGTAACTAATACTACATTATCTTCTCCATCTGTTAGTCTTACGCCAATTAATTCATCTTCGTCTTTTAAAACGATTCCTTGAAGACCTGTTTTTCTTGCAGAATTATATTCACTAAGTGCTGTTTTCTTAATTAAACCATTCTTTGTAGCCATTAATAAATATTTTCCTTCTGCAAAGTTTTGAATTGGAATTACAGCTGATATTTTTTCTCCAGGGTCTAGACTTAATAAGTTTACAATTGCTGTACCTCTTGCAGTTCTTCCTGCTTCTGGAACTTCATAACCTTTTAATCTATACAATTTTCCTTTATTTGAGAAGAATAAAATTGTATCATGAGTAGAAGCTGTAAATATTTGTTTAACAAAGTCTTCTTCTCTTGTAGATATTCCAGAAATTCCTTTTCCGCCTCTTTTTTGGCTTCTATATGTATCTATTGGCATTCTTTTAATATATCCAAAGTGTGTTAAAGCTATTACTGTTTGCTCTTCTTTAATTAAATCTTCAACTTCAAATTCTCCTTCTGCTGCAACAATTTTGGTTAATCTGTCATCTCCGAATTTTTCTTTAATTTGAAGTAATTCTTCTTTAATTATGTCGAATACTAATTTTTCACTATTTAAAATTTCTCTTAAATGTGCAATTAATTCCATTAAAGCTTTATATTCTTCTTCAATTTTCTCTCTTTGCAAACCTGATAAAGTCTTTAATCTCATATCTAGAATAGCTTGAGCTTGAATATCTGTTAATCCAAATCTTTCCATTAATCTTTCTTTTGGATCATCATATGAAGAACGAATAATGTTTATAACTTCATCTATATTATCTAAGGCTATTTTTAATCCCTCTAAAATGTGAGCTCTTGCTAATGCTTTATCTAATTCAAATTTTGTTCTTCTTAGAATAACTTCTTTTCTATGCTCTAAATAACAATCTAAACATTGTCTTAAAGTTAATACTTTAGGTTGCCCATGGTCAAGAGCAAGCATAATTACACCAAATGTATCTTGCATTTGTGTATTTTTATATAATTGATTTAAAACAACTTGTGCATTTGCATCTCTTTTTAATTCAATTACAATTCTTACTTTATCTATTCTATCAGATTCATCTCTTAACTCTGAAATTCCTTCGATTCTCTTTTCTCTTGCAAGACGAGCAATATTTTCTATTAACCTTGCTTTATTTACTTGATATGGAAGTGATGAAACAATAATTCTTTGCTTATTATTGCTCATTTCTTCGATTTCTGCTTCTGCCCTACAAATAATTTTTCCTCTACCTGTTGTATATGCTTGTTTAATTCCTTCTCTTCCTAAGATTAATCCTCCTGTTGGAAAATCTGGTCCTTTTATTACGCTCATTAAATCTTCATCAGTAACTTCATCTTCATCAATTATTTTTATAATTCCATCAATTACTTCAGATAAATTATGTGGTGGTATATTTGTTGCCATACCAACGGCAATTCCTGATGACCCATTAATTAATAATGCAGGTATTGCAGCAGGTAAAACTGTTGGCTCTTGTAATCTATCATCATAGTTTGGCATGAAATCAACTGTATTTTTCTCAATATCTGTTAACATATATTGAGAAATCTTAGCCATTCTTGCCTCCGTATACCTCATTGCGGCAGCTCCATCGCCATCTATTGAACCGAAGTTTCCGTGTCCATCAATTAGCGTATATCTCATAGAGAAATCTTGTGCCATTCTAACCATTGCATCATAAACAGAAGCATCTCCATGTGGATGGTATCTTCCTAAAACTGATCCAACAGTATTTGCACATTTCCTATATGGCTTGTCTGATGTAATTCCATCTTCATGCATTGCATATAAAATTCTTCTATGAACTGGCTTTAAACCATCTCTTACATCTGGTAATGCACGAGATACAATAACGCTCATTGCATAATCAATATATGCAGTTCTCATTTCTTTGTCAATGTCTCTTTCAATTACGTGTTCTTCGCGTCTTTCTTCCATAGTATTTTCCCTCTTTTCTAGACTTCTTTTAACGTCTTTTTTCTACAAATGTATTATACTAAAACACAAAAAAATATGCAAGTAAAATTAGCAAAAAAGTTTAGGGAAATAACTATGTAGGTTAGTCAATCATTTGTCACAAATTATTTAAAATAAATACTTTGAGCACCTATATTGCAAATAACGATTCTTCTTGACTTTTATATTTTTCTATGAATTCTCTGGGACTCAGCCA
>Ga0129311_1001238_pt1 | contig 18636 bp, 12 predicted proteins | sample Go1ome_FD_94435 | JGI IMG/M metagenome (GOLD analysis project Ga0129311, IMG submission 94435) | Western lowland gorrila individual fecal microbial communities from Wisconsin, USA - Go1022B metagenome | ecosystem: Host-associated > Mammals > Digestive system > Large intestine > Fecal | place... | reverse complement strand
CAAGCTTTCCGGTTTCCCCGGTGTTATTGTAGAGCATGCCTATGTATCCAATGCTTCGGACGCGGCATTTTTGAGAAGCGAGAGCAATCTGCAGGCACTCGGTATCGCGGATGCGACCGGTATTGCACAGTATCTGGGATTGTCCAAGGGGCCGGACAGGGTTGCAGATCCTGCTCTTGTTACCGGATTTGTGACGAGACTTTATGATAAATGTCTGAACAGACGGCCGGATGAAAAAGGGCTGCAGGACTGGGTAGATGTTTTGTGCGACTTTAAGTCGGATGGTGTAAATGTGGCGTATGGATTTGTATTCAGCGATGAAATGAATAAACGAAATCTTAGTGATGAGGATTTTATTGAGATTTTGTACAATGTATTTCTGGATCGCCCGTCAGATACAGCAGGCAAGCAGAACTGGCTCTATTATCTTAATAACGGGACATCCCGTTATGGCGTTTTCATGGGATTTGCCAACTCCAACGAATTTGGTGAGATTTGCAGCCGGTACGGCATTGACAAGGGAACGGCAAAAGCCACGGATGGCAGGGACAGGAGTCCGGGGCTGACAGCTTTTGTTGCGAGACTTTATACGAAAGCGTTGGGACGCGACTATGATGTCAATGGATTAAATGACTGGTGTAATGCTATCTGTGATCAAAAACATACGGTGACATATGTTTCAACCGAGGGTTTTTTCAATTCCAGAGAGTTTTTGGAAAAAAATATGAGCAATTCAGATTATGTCAAGGTGTTGTATCGTACGTTTTTTGATCGCGAGTATGATCAGTCCGGATATGAAAACTGGATGAACAATCTGGAAAATCACACTATGGATCGTAATCAGGTTTTACTCGGTTTTGCCAATTCCGATGAATTTGCAAAGCTGAAAAAACAATATGGTATTGAATAAATATGATTCTTAAATCTGACGTTCAACCAGTCAGAATTTAGAATATAAATTTTATGAGTGGAAGGAGAATGAAAAATGAGGGAAAAAACAAGAAAGCTGTTGCATTGCTTTATGGCAGCAGCGTTATCCGTTGCAATGGCAATGGCCCCGGCAGCAGGTGTAGAGGCTTATGTACTTGGCAATGACCTTGAGGGTGCCGGAGAAATTTCGGATGAAAATTTCCTGAAGTATCAGGGAGTTCCGATTGATGAGGTATCTGAAATTTCAGACAATGAACTGCAGACGGAGTCAGTTAAGGGATATATTTCGGATTCCCCGACATATGTATCAAAGGATGCATTTGGCTCAACAACATCTTACAAAGGGATACAGACCACAGATCTTAATGTGGCAGTCAGCAATGGTTGCCAGCATATGTTTATGAACATGTTCCTGGATGATTATTGGACGGATCCGGCATATGGAGTTAAGTATATGTACAACGGAAATCCATATTACTTTGTTGATATGGGGCATTATGTCAATGTTGTCAAAGCAGCTAATGCAAGAGGCATTACCGTAACCGTACAGCTGATGATGCAGTCATCAAGTGCAGCCCGGGACGGAGTGCTGATTGCCCCGAGTGCACAGACAGGACTTGGAGCACATACATATTATGCTCCTGATTATAATAGTCAGTGGTACCAGGCAGAAATTGATTATCTTGCCAATTTATTCAGTCAGGAGGACTGTCATGTTGATAACTGGGTAGTTGGAAATGAGGTCAATATGCCCAATTCCGTATATTCACCTTATACAGGATATGGTGCCGATATTGATGCAAATACAACACTCTGGGCCAACGAATTTAAATGCGTATATAATACGGTACGTAAATATACCAATTCATCTCGCGTTAGTATTTGTGTAGACCATAGTTGGCAGCACAATGATGAAGGACGTGGTATTGGTACAAAAGCGTTTATTGATAGTTTTGCTCCCAAGGTGGCAGGAACTGACTGGTGTATTGCATACCATCTGTATCCGGCTGTATTATACGAGCCTGCTCTTTGGACAACGACACAGCTGGAAGCGGCTGCAGGCAGAGATCTGAATCCCAGGAATGCAGGTGCAGAGTTTGTGGATGGCTACAATTTGTTTGTAATGTCGGATTATATTAAAAGTAAATATGGCGCAAATCACCGCATTATGCTGACAGAGGAGGGCTTCTCCGACAATGATGGAGAGGCGGTACAGGCAGCTTCGCTGGCATTATCCTATTATGCAGCTAAGTACAATGACATGGTTGATTGCTTTATTTTGAATACTCAAAATGCAGGAGTAGTGAATACTGCATTTGGTACAAAGAGTATGAACTTCCAACTGAAGAGCCGTGCGCAGGATGTTTGGATGAATTTGGACAGTAATCAGGGATATGTCGAATCGTTGACCTTACCTACGATTGGCATTGGAAGTTTTTCAGATGTAATTTCGGGATATGGACGTGTTGTTGACAAAGAAAAGATCGGTGCATTTGTGGATCGTCTGTACAATAAGTGCCTTGGAAGAGGGGCTGATGAAGGTGGAAGGAATAACTGGGTTAATGCGTTGGCAAACGGTTCCCAGACAGGTGCAGGAGCTGCATACGGATTTTTCTTCAGTGATGAATTTAAAAATAAAAACCTGAGCAATGAAGACTTTGTTGAACTGCTTTACAATGTATTTCTTGATCGGAGCTCTGATGCACCCGGAAAAGCAGGATGGGTATCACAGCTCGAATCCGGGTATGGACGTCTCGGAGTATTCCGTGGATTTGCCGAATCCAATGAATATAACGAAATCTGCGGATCCTACGGTATCAATCGGGGCAATGTGGAGATTACTGAAGGCCGCAGCAGAAATGCAGGAGTTTCGGCATTTGTAGATCGTCTATACAAAAAGTGTCTGGGACGTGGTTATGATGAAGGCGGTATCAATAACTGGTGCAATTTGATCTGCGATAAGAAATGGAGTGTCAATAAGGTTTCGACGGATGGCTTCTTCTTTTCAAAGGAGTTTCTTGAAAAAAATACGAGCAATGAAGAGTATGTCAGAATTTTATACGAAACATTTCTCGGAAGAGAGCCTGATCAGGCCGGATATGATATGTGGGTAGGAATCCTCAACAGGGGAGAAAAGTCCAGACAGGATGTATTGTATGGATTTGCCGAATCCAAAGAATTTGGGGAAATCAAAGCAACCTTTGGTTTATAAAAAGCCTGTGATAATACAAGGAAAGGTACATGAATGCAGTTCATGTACCTTTTTTATAGTTATTCCGGCATCATTATTATTATTATTTGGATATTTTGCGAATGTCATTTTCCAAACAACAGCTCCGTTGCATAAAATGCGGAAAAATGGTAAAATCTAATTAATTATGCAAAGCGATAAAAATGATGGGAAACATACTATGAAAGAACAATACAAGCATCTGTTAAATTTTTGTGCAAATCTGGTCATGCTTTTGGTACAGGGAGCGCTTTTTTCGTTTATCTGGTATCGATATTATGCAACCGGAGGATATTTGTTTTACCGCAGAGGGCATTGGGCTGCGATTGGTATTTATGTATTAATGATTTTCTTTTTTACCAAGACACTCAATGGCTACAAAATAGGATATCTCAGGATTATGGATATCTGTCTGTCTCATATTTTATCTATCTTATTAGGAGGATTTACCGGATATGTAGAGGTCTGCCTGATAAAGAGGGATTATGTAGATCCACTTCCTATTTTGGCAATCAGTGCAATTGAGATTGTATTTGCGGTGGTCTGGGTCTATTGGGTACGTCATTTATATACGATTCTATATCCACCGCGAGATGTGATATTTATTTATGGAGACTATGAGCCTACGGATCTGATTCGTAAATTCGGCAGTCGTGAGGACAAATATCATATTTGTGAAACCATCAGCTACAAAGAAAATGAGGAACACTTATACGAAGAAATCAATCAATATCAGGCAGTCATGTTGTGTGATCTTCCGTCAGCAGAGCGCAACCGGATTTTAAAATATTGTTATCGCAACAATATCCGCGTATATGTTACTCCTAAAATTTCAGATATTATTATGAATGGTGCTGACAATATATTTTTGTTTGATACGCCGCTTTTGCTGTGCCGAAACAGAGGACTGTCTATTGAACAACGCTTTGTCAAAAGATTTATGGACATTGTCATTTCCTTGATTGGCACTGTGATAGCGTCTCCGTTTATGCTGATCATCGCAGCTGCTATCAAACTGTATGATCACGGCCCTGTTTTTTACAAGCAGGAACGCATTACAAGAGATGGAAGACCTTTTATGATCTATAAATTCCGTAGCATGAGTATGGATTCTGAAGCAGCCGGAGCCCGGCTTGCTTCTAAAAACGACAAGAGGGTTACGCCGGTTGGAAAGGTGATCCGCAATATTCATTTTGATGAATTACCGCAGCTTTTTAATATATTAAAAGGGGATATGTCGGTTGTTGGACCACGTCCTGAGCGACAGGTTATTATGGATGAATATCGTAAAGAACTGCCGGAATTTGACTTCCGGACCAAAGTTAAAGCGGGCCTTACCGGATACGCGCAGGTGTTTGGGAAGTATAATACGACACCGTATGACAAGTTGAAATTTGATATGCAGTATATTGAGAATTATTCGATCGGTCTGGATCTCAAGATTTTGATTTTGACTTTTAAGATCCTGTTTCAAAAAGAAAATACCGAAGGTGTTGATGAAAATCAGACAACAGCATTAAAAAGTGAAGGTGATCACAAAATATGACAGACCAATTAGTAACGGTGATCATACCGGTGTACAATGCCGAAAAGTATCTTCCGCGCACAATTGACAGTGTTTTACGACAAAGCTATACAAACTGGGAGCTGCTTCTGGTTGATGACTGTTCGACAGATCATAGCAGAGAATTGATGCAACAATATGAAAAACAGTATGATAATGTTCATTGTTATTACTGCGAAAAAAATGGTGGACCGGCACAGGCCCGCAATCTTGGAATAGATCATGCGCAGGGACAATATCTTGCGTTTGTGGATTCGGATGATCTGTGGGTTCCTCACAAACTGGAAAGACAGCTGATGTTTTTAAAAAAACATGACTACGCATTTACCTTTACATCTTATGAGTTTGCTGATGAAAATGCGGTTTCTACACATGTAGTTGCACATGCGCCAGTTCAGGTTGGGTATCATGATCTGTTAAAAAGTTCTACAATTGCACCGAGTACGACGTTGTTCGATCGAAAAAAAATACCGGACAAGCTTTTAAAGATGCCAGTCGGGGTGGCAAGAGAAGATGCCGCAACATGGATGCAGATTACCCGCAATGGATATAGTGCATATGGGCTGGATGAGGTGTTGACGATATACTGCCGGCATAAGGGGGCTTATTCCGGTAATAAGATTAAAGCGATTATCGGTAAGTGGGAACTTTATCATAAAGTAGAACAGCTTTCGGCGGTAAAAAGTCTTTATTATGTTATAGTCAATACCTGGGCGGCAGTGCTTCGCCGTATTTGATAGTTGCCGGTAAAAGAGATAAGGGATGGAATAGCAGTATGAAGTTGATGGCAGATGTTCGTACGATGGCGAGCCAGCCGAGTGGTGTTGGTATATATATATACAATTTTTTAATAGAAATATTACGAGACCCCGACATTGAACTTGTTCTCATATCTGACGTGGATGAAAGCGGACAGATGCAGGAAATGAAGCAGAAGGGTATACGCGTTATTCTGTATGGTGAACGGGTATTCAGAAGTGTTGGTGTGTTCCGGTATTTTTCATTTGTCAAAAAAGAAGTGTTGAGGGAACAGCCTGATTTATTCTGGGAACCCAACAATTTGCTGCCGGTAAAACTTAATGGCTTCCGGGGCAAAATTCTTTTAACCCTGCATGATGTTTTTCCGATTACACATGCAAAATACTTCAACAAATTATATCCGGCATATTTCCGTTTTTTTCTAAAAAAATCTGTTTCAAACAGTGATGTTTTGCTTTACAATTCCGAAGAAACAAAAAAGGGCGTTGAGATGTATGCGCCACAGGCGCGAAAAAAAGCATCTTTTCTGACTTATGTAATTGTGCCGGATGAAAGCAATAACGGAATGGATGATATACAGGAATCCGGACAAGAAAAAAAAGATATACAGATGCAGGACTGCTTTTTTTATATTGGCAACCTGGAGGGCAGGAAGGGTACCGACCGACTGCTTTTAGCATATGAAGAGTATTACAGACGCGGAGGCAGGAGAAAACTGTATCTTGCAGGAGGTATCAAGGATTCATATATCAGGGATTATATGCAGAGAGTTCAGCAGGTTGTGGGTGACAGTCTGCAATACATGGGATATGTTGATTTAAAGGACAAGCAGAGGCTTATTCACAAAGGCGGCTGTTTTCTGTTTCCGTCAAGAGCCGAGGGCTTTGGAATACCGTTAATAGAGGTCATGCAGAAAAATGTACCTGTAATAGCAAGTCAGTTGAGTATTTTCCGGGAAATCATCGGGGATTGCATACATTATTATGCGTCCGGTCAGAATGAAAAAGAGGAAATTATGAATCTTGCGGATGCGATGGTGTTGTATGATCATGGAGATATTCAGGTAAATCATGATCAATATAGGATTGTGACTGAAAAGTACAGCTCCGGAAATCTGGGACAGGCATTTTTACGGTATCTGCATACCTTATGAGAAACTGAGATAACAACAGGAGACAATATGTCAGAATTGGTTTTTTCGTTATCCGAAAAGCTGAGGCCGGTTTTATTAAAAATATTTCCTCAGCAATTTCTGAAATTTATTAAAAATAAAATCGTATATCGAAAAGCTGCAAAATTAAAAAAAGAGGGAATCCTTCCCTTTGATCCCAAAATGTATCCGAAAGGTGTTAATCTGATTGGTGGCATCCGGACCCAGAACGGATTGGGTCAGAGCTGCCGGCTGGTAGCAGATATTCTGGAACAGACAGGATGGGAATACACCATTTATGATTACAGTGCGATCAAAAATATTGGGCGTAATGATCATAGTCATGATGATAAGGTTACTAATATGCTTCCATATTCGATAAATCTGTTGCATTTAAATCCATTTGAACTACAGATGGCACATTTGGAGCTGGGAAACAAATTGTTTAATGGGCATTACAATATTGGATATTGGTTGTATGAGATTGAAAAAATTCCGGAAGACTGGCTTCCGGGTATTGATCTGGTTGATGAAATATGGACACCGTCAGAGTACATCAGCAACTGTTTTCGGAAGCTGACGGATAAACCCGTATATACCAGAAGTTATAGTGTAAGTGCTCCCATTGATCCTGAATATGATAGGAAGTATTTTCAACTGCCGGAGGATGTTTTTCTATATCTTGTCATGTATGATGCGAATAGTACATCTTCGAGGAAAAATCCGCTTGGTGCAATCAAAGCCTTTAAGTCAGCGTTTTCTCATGATGATGACAAAGTGGGATTGGTTGTCAAGATCAATCATGGTTCCAGAGAAGATATTGCTTTTTTACAACAGGAACTGAAGGATTATCACAATATATTTTTTATAACACATACCATGGACAAGACAGAGGTTAACAGTCTGATCGCTGATGCAGATGTGTTTGTATCCTTGCACCGCGCAGAAGGATTTGGACTGGTCATGGCGGAAGCAATGCTTAACGGAACGGCATGCATTGCAACGGATTATTCATCCAATACAGAGTTTATGGACGCAGAGACGGCGTGTATGGTTGATTACAAGCTGATAGAGCTTACCGGAGATACCGGTTTCTATCCAAAAGGAAGTAAATGGGCTGAACCTGATTATGATCAGGCAGCTGAGTATATGCGCAGATTGTTGAAAGAACCGGAATTTTATAGTGAAATTACAAAAAGAGCAAAAGTCAGTATTGAAAAGAAAATGCAGATGAAAGCAGTGCAGAAGACGTATGCACAGAGGCTGGAGGAAATATATGCAATCAATAGATGTTGAAAAAATCATGAGCGAAATCAGGTCTGAAATAAAGGAAAAAGGCATTACAGAGGAACCGCTTCCGTTTCATGATCCGTATGAAACAGAATTGCCCTTTGCTATTCCACAACATTTTGATAAGGACGAGCTGCACAATGAAACCATAAATGCGATGGCACTCTATGATACGGCTGTTCAGCCGATCAGACAGGCAGCAGGTATGAAGGGACTGGTCAAAAAGATACTCAATAAGATGGCTTTTTATTCCATGAATTCACATATGATCAGTCAAAACACCTTCAATATTGCAGTTGTCAATGCACTTTTACAGGTTAATGCACTGGCAGCAGATAATGAGGTGCTGCAAAAAAAGGTTGATACGTTGCAGCAGGAAATAGATGCATTAAAGACACAGCAAAAATAAAACAGGTATCTAAATTGAGAACAAGAATAATCAGTATGCTGGCTGTATTGTCAAAAGGCGACGCAGTCAGTAACGATGCACTAGCAATTCATAAGTTAATAAAAAGAGCAGGATATGAGGCTGTATTATGTGCTGAGAGAGCATATTATACACCGGATGGGGAAAAGGTTATACCGGCAGATGATCTGGGGTTTATCCGCGAGGATGATATTGTGTTATATCATCTGTCTACCGGTACCGGACTCAATTATCGCCTGGGGCAGATAAGGTGTAAAAAAATCATCCGTTATCACAATGTGACTCCACCTGAGTTTTTTCAAAACTGCAGTACCTTAAAGATAGCAAGCGCCATGGATGGCCTATATGGAGCAAAATATCTGGCAGATAAAGCAGACTTTTGCATTTGTGTATCTGATTACAACAGGCAGGATCTGTATCGAATGAATTATCGCTGTCCAATGTGCGTTGTTCCGATTTTAATTGCTTTTGAAGATTACCGGACTGTTCCCAATCAGGAAATACTTGCAGGTATGAAAAATACAACGGATATTGTATTTACCGGCCGCATTGCTCCCAATAAACGTCAGGAGGATGTGATCCAGGCTTTTTATTATTATCAAAAATATTACAATCCGGATGCCAGATTACATCTAGTCGGCAATCCTGCCGGGATGGAAAATTATTATGACAAATTGTTGTGGTATGTAAAAAAGCTGGATGTGAAAAATGTCAATTTTACAGGTCATATTTCATTTGCAGATATGCTTGCATATTACGCAGGAGGAAATCTGTTGTTGTGCATGAGTGATCATGAAGGATTCTGTGTGCCGCTAGTTGAAGCCATGTATTTTTCGGTTCCGATTATTGCCAAAGAGGCTGCGGCAGTAGGAGAGACGCTTGGCGATGCCGGGATTTTGTTAAAGAATCCGTCTCCGGCAGAAACGGCGGCTGTTATGAACCGGGTATTGACAGATCCGGTACTCAGACAGAAAATAATCCAAAATGAAAAGGAAAGACTTGAGGATTTTGCAACTGAACGGGTCGAACAACAATTGCTTGAAGCATTGGAAAACTTTGTCAGTGGTAAAATGCGGGAATCATTGTAAAATGAAAAAGATAGGACTGGTAGCACCCTGGTATGGCGAAAACATAGCAGGTGGTGCAGAAGCAAACTTAAGAGGAATTGCACATAATATGCAAAAACGCGGACTGGAGATTGAAGTGCTGACCACCTGTGTGCCGGATGCCACAAAGGATTTCAATTCCAATATCCTTCCGGAGGGAAAATGTGAAGAAGCCGGAATTCCGGTACGCCGTTTTCACACAGATCAAAGCAACCTGGGCGAATTTGTATATGTGAATCACAAATTGTGTGGAGGACAAAAGGTGCTTTCTTATGATGAAGAAAAGACCTTTGTCGAACAAAACATCAACAGCCGTAAACTGTATGATTATATAAGCAAACATGAAAATGAATATGAGGCATTTCTTTTTTCTCCGTATTTATTTGGTACAACTTATTTTGGGGTGCAAAGATGTCCGAAAAAAGCAATTTTGATTCCGTGTTTTCATGAGGAAGCGTATCTGTATCTGCGTAATTTTCGCAGAATATACAGTCAGGTGGCGGGAATGGCATTTAATGCTGAGCCTGAAATGTGGCTGGCAGAAAAGCAATTTCAGCTTAGAAGTGTCCATACCTGTGTGACGGGATGTGGATTGGATACAAATATTTCATATTCAGCAGAAAGGTTCCGGAAAAAGTACAATATAAATAAACCATTTATTTTGTATGCGGGACGTAAAAATGCCGGCAAAAATGTAGATACACTGCTGGATTACTTCGCTTTCTACAAAAAGAATGATCAGCGGGATCTCAAATTAGTGTTGATTGGCGGAGGGCAGATCGCCATTCCATCAGAGATTAAAGAGGATGTTATTGATCTTGGTTTTGTTCCGTTGCAGGATAAATATGATGCCTATGGAGCAGCCGAACTTTTGTGCCAGCCAAGCCGACATGAAAGTTTTTCGCTTGTAATTATGGAAAGCTGGTTGTGTGATCGTCCGGTGCTTGTCAGTGGCGCCTGTGATGTGACCAGGAATTTTGTGGTCAGATCCGGAGGAGGATTATATTTTGAAAATTACAGTGAGTTTGCAGGTGTACTGGACTATTATAAAGACAATCCGGATAAGGCGGCAGAAATGGCCGAGGCAGGTAAAAGATATGTACAGGACAACTTTTCCTGGGATAAAGTAATTGAAAAGTATGTAGGACTTATTGATAGTATATCCGGTCAATAGATATTAAACAGACATTTATATAAAGGAACAACATGAGCAATAGAAAGAAAATAGCAATTGTCAACCAAAGATATGGAAAAGAAGTAAATGGTGGATCCGAGTATTTTACAATGCTTTTGGCAGAGCATCTGGCTGACACCTGTGATGTGGAAATTATTACAACCTGCGCCAGAGATTATGATACGTGGGAAAATTATTATCAGCCCGGGATACAGATCATTGATGGAATAAAGGTGCATCGTTTTCCGGTAGACAAGCCACGCGAGAAAAAGCGTTTTGCCAAATGTGAAAAAATGCGGGTATATCTTCCGTTTATGACTTATGGAATGGAACAAAAATGGATTGATGAACAGGGACCCTATGCTCCGGAGGCCATCCGGTATATTCGTGAGCACAAGGATGAATATGATATTTTTCTGTTTGTTACATATCTGTACTATCTGACCGTCATGGGGCTTAAAGAGGTGGCAGATAAGAGCATTCTGATTCCAACTGCCCATGAGGAGCCATTTCTTAAGATGAGGCACTACAAGGAGCTTTTTAAAATGCCGGCCGGATATTATTTCAATACAACGGAAGAGCGGGATATTGTATATCAGAAGTTTCAGACACAGTCCATTCCTCATGAAATTGGAGGAATTGGTATAGAGGTGCCGGAGCATACCGATCCGGAGGGCTTTTGCAAAAAATACAATCTGAATCACTATATGATTTATGTAGGCCGTATTGATTATGGTAAAAACTGTCATGAACTGTTTGAATATTTTGATCAATATAAAAAACATTACCCGGATGATCTTAAACTTGTCTTAATGGGCAAGGAGATGATCGATGTACCACAGCGGGATGATATTCTTTCTCTTGGCTTTGTCAGTGAGAAGGAAAAGTATGATGGTATGGCAGGTGCAGACTTTCTGATATTACCTTCAGAATTGGAGAGTTTTTCTATTGTGGTACTGGATTCACTCAAACTCGGTGTGCCGGTGTTGGTCAATGGAAAGTGTGCGGTCTTAAAAGGTCATTGCGATAAAAGTGGCGGAGGTCTGTACTATACAGATTATCAGGGGTTTGAAGACGGTATCCAAAAGCTTATAGGATCATCAGAGATAAGAAGTCGGATGGGTGCATCAGGCAGGCGTTATGTAGAAGAGTTTTATCAATGGGACGCAATTATTGGACGTCTGGTGCATTTGATTGATCAGGTAACCGGTTAAAGCGTAGAGGAGGAATATACAAGATGAAAAAGAAAGCATTGATTGCATTATTGCTTAGTATGGTCATGGTGGCGGGAGTGCCACAAAATGTCGGAGCGACAATGCTGTCAGCTAATGATGTATCTGAAATGCAGACGGATGATCTGCATTTGGAAAGTGAAGCTGATCAGGATGATAATGAACAGAGAGAACAGGAAGAATCAGTCAGAAAGCATTTGAAGGATATTTTAGATGAGAAAGATATCTATCTGCTTTTATATAATACCAAGGAGTATGCTCTTCATTCACAGCCCAACGAAGAGGGGGAAAATATGCAGATTTTTCCCTGTGGATCTCAGATGCAATTAAAGGATGTGGAATTTTCAGATAATGGTAATGTTTATTATTTGGTTGAAGCGTATTTATATGATACAAAATATACAGGTTATGTAGAGCGTTCTTATGTGGTTACGGAGGATCCGGATTTTCTTAAATGGAAGGATGAAGAGCTTTCCAAAATATCCGGACTGGAAATGCAGCTTGAAATCAGCAAGGAAGACAGTATCCGGCAGACCTTTCCGCAGGGGTATCATGCATATCTGATAGCGCTCAATGCCAAGCACCCCAACTGGACATTTGTACCATACAATACAGGACTTGACTGGAATACAGTATTAAATGAAGAACATGTCGGTAATCGAAGTCTTGTTTATAAGACATCGGATGACAGCTGGAAATCTAAAGAGGCGGGAGATTATGATGCTGCGACAGGTACCTATGTGGGAAAAAGCGGCGCAAACTGGTATCGTGCATCTATAGAAGGTATCTCTTATTGTATGAATCCGCTTAATTACCTGAGTGAAAAAAATATTTTTGCTTTTGAACAGCTTACCCTTAACCGTCAGATCCAAAATGTAGAAGGAATTAAAGCAATTATATCCAATACATGGATGAAGGATACCGCTCTGGAGGACGGCTCCGGTGGATTGTATGCGGATGTATTTATGCAGGTAGGAGAGCAGACAGGAATCAGCCCTTATCATCTGGCAAGCCGTGTTGTGCAGGAACAGGGGATTATGGGGCAGGCTCCACTCATATCCGGTTATGGCGGTGTATACAATTATTTCAATGTAAAGGCAAGTGGAGGTACGGAGCAGGCCATTTTGGCAACCGGTACAGCCTATGCGCAGCAGCAGGGATGGACAACCAGATATCTGTCGATTCTGGGAGGTGCTACCAGACTGGGTGAAAATTATATAACAAAGGGGCAGGATTCTTTATACTTACAAAAATATGATGTAGATAGTTCCTTTAATGGACTTTATACACATCAATATATGCAGAATATCCAGGCTCCGCTTACGGAAAGTGAGAAAGTGTATCGGGCTTATAACAGTGCCGGGGCATTGGACAGCTCTTTTGTATTTAAAATTCCGACTTATGATAATATGCCGGGAGTAGGTGCGATTCCGGTTACGCCTACAGTTGATAAAGGTACTGCAGAAGCATTTGTGAAGAGATTATACAAAGTTATTTTAGACAGGGATGCAGATGAGGCAGGTTTGAATAACTGGATCAAGGCTCTTACACAGGAAGGTAAAACGGCAGGGGATCTGATCTGTGGATTTTTCTACAGTGATGAGATGATCAACAAAAATCTTGGAAATGCGGAATTCCTGGATTATGCATATCGGGCTATTCTGGGACGGGAAGCAGATGCCGGAGGAAAAGAAAGCTGGCTGAAAGAAATGGATGCGGGTGCGACAAGAGGTAGTATTATCAATGGATTTGTCGGATCGGATGAATTTACTTCCATGTGTAAACAGTATGGAATCACGAGAGGAGATCTGCCCAATATGGAACCGGCAGATAAAAACATCAATGCGACTAAGTTTGTAGTAAGATTGTATCGCAATATTCTGGGCAGAGATGCAGATCCGACCGGTCTGAATACCTGGACAAAGGATCTTATCAGTGGTAAACCGGCATGTCCGGTTGTGGAAGGCTTTTTCTACAGTAATGAATTCCAGAATGCGGGATATTCCAATGATCAATTTGTGGAGATCCTGTACCGTACCATTCTGGGAAGAGAGAGTGATGCAGCGGGAAAGGCAGATTGGGTTAGCAGATTGAATGCCGGAGAATCCAAGAGCCAGATCCTTGCCGGATTTGTTTATTCCAATGAGTTTCGTGGACTTTGTGCCCAATATGGCATCCGGGTAGGTGAGTTGACGCGATGAATAAAAAAAGAAGAATTACAATAGCGGGAATAGTGGCTGCGGTGTGCGCCGGCATATGCTTACTCAGTTCTGCTATAAGGACAGAGGCCGATACAGCATTACCATATGAAGAGGGAGAAGTATTGCTGGTATTGGATTCGTCTATTCAAAAGGAAGTATCAGAGGAATTGCTTCAACCGGAGGCTGTCAGTCCGATATTGACAGAATCGGATGGAGATGTGGTATGTGCGGTTGTGGCACTTGATGATGTAAGTGACAACAGTGTTCCGACAGATGTATGGGAAGCCGTTGAATACTATAGTGAGCAGCCGGGAGTATTGTATGCACAGCCAAACTATATTTATGAACCGGAAACAGATGTATATTCCGATCTTGAGACAGAGGCAGCGGAAAGCCGGGCCGGCTTTGGACAGTGGTACTGGAGTGCTCTTTCCATGGAGCAGACAAGAGCATATCTTGAGAAAGCCGATGCAGGAAAAATAAGGGTTGCAGTCATCGATACAGGCGTAGATATCGGTCATCCGGATCTCGATACGGCAATTAATATGACCTATAGCAAAAATGTATGTGGTGATACATACAAACCTGTTACCGGAGATGCGGGAAGCAATTCACACGGCACAATGGTTACCGGGATTATTGCGGCAGATGCTGATAATGATATTGGTATGGCCGGTATTGCCAGTGGTTATGCAGATGTTTGTATGTTACAGGTTCAGGAAGCAGGCGGAAGTATTTCAACAAAAAATGCAATCCGTGCGATTCAATATGCAAAATCGATTGATTCGCGGATTATTAATATGAGCCTTGGAATTTACCGGGAGGATCTGGCTCTTGGAGATGCGTTGGAGAGTGCGGCGAAGGTTGGAGTGCTAATTGTATGCTCTGCAGGAAATAACAGTACAGACCAACCTCATTATCCGTCTAAGTATCCATTTACACTCGGTGTTATTGCCAGTGGTAAAAACAATACCAGATATGGAAGCTCCAATTACGGAAGTGATAATTTTATATCCGCACCCGGGCAGGAAATTTATACAACTGTTGCAGGCGGTGGATATCGGACAGCGAGTGGTTCGTCAATGGCTGCAGCTGTAGTAAGTGGAGTAGCTGCGGATATCTGGGCATGTGATCCATCCATGAGTGCTGACGAGGTTAAAAATATTCTTGCATCTACAGCAACAGACATTTATTCTGAAGGATTTGATGCGGATTCCGGATGGGGAATTGTTAATCCACTCTTAGCAGTCCGGAAAGTTACAGGATTTACGAAGTATGATCTGGATATAGATATTCCAAATACAACAGATGGATTTGTTGAACGATTATATTATTATTGTTTGAGACGTGATTCTGATTCAGCAGGGAAAAGTACTTGGACAGGAGTGCTGAACCGCAAAGAAAAGAATGGTGGAGAGGTTGCATACGGCTTTTTGTTCAGTGATGAATTTCTGCATAAAAATCTGAGTGACGAACAGTATATTGATATCCTGTATCGTGTATTTCTGAACCGTAAAGCAGATTCAGCAGGAAAAGCTTCATGGATGAAAGCTCTGGATGAAGGTGTTTCGCGATTGTATGTCATGAATGGATTTAGTGGATCCAAGGAGTTTGGAGAAATCTGCACTAATTGCGGGATACTGTCCGGACAGGTTCGTACGACAGAGAACCGGGACATTAATCAAGGATATACGGCTTATGTAGCAAGGCTATATCGACAGGCATTGGGAAGAGGATATGATATTCCCGGACTAAATAACTGGGCAGGATTGTTGAACAGTAAAAAGTGGACTGCCTATCAGGTTGCTACGCAGGGCTTTTTCCATTCATCAGAGTTTACAAATAAAAATCTTTCTAATGAAGATTTTGTAAAAATATTATATCGTACGTTTTTAGATCGCGAATATGATCAGGCAGGTCTGACAGACTGGATACATGCATTAAATAGTGGCAAATCCAGAGATGAAGTAATAGCCGGTTTTGCCAACTCCAAAGAATTTGGTGAGCTGATGGCCGGTTATGGCCTATAAAAACGAGTATGGCTAATTTGATTGTAATATGGGATGAATACCCGTACAATAATAATGATAAAAAAAACAAGGAGGGGTTTTTTAATGAAAAGGAAACTATTAGGATCGTTGTTTGCGGTTATATTGGCTGTAACAACTATGGTGCAGACAGTTGGTGCCACTGATCTGTCAACACAGATCCACAATGTGATGGATGCAAAAATGGGGAATGATGCCGGAACCGAATCAACAGAAGCAAGTGATATTCATTCCGGAACAGCGCAGGAGGTATTTTATACTGCAGACCAGGAAGTTTCTGCGGACAGTATACAGACTCCGACACTTCCTGTGACACTGGCGCCTGAAGCAACAGTGACAGAGACGTCAGCATACAATGCGATGATTGCTTTAAAAGCACAATATCCGGAGGGAATGCCATGGACCAATGATAATACCTATCGGTGGAGAGGATATAATTATCCCAATTATATTTATGCTATAGGTGGAGGTTGTGCCGGTTTTGCTTTTATATTGAGTGATGCGGCGTTTGGTGATCTGCCGGCCAGATATGTGGATAATCCGACCTATGATGATATCCGTGTAGGGGATATTCTCCGTGTCAATAATGATTCACATTCTGTTATTGTCCTGGAAAAGTATACAGACCATATCGTTATCGCAGAGGGAAACTATAATGCATCTATCCACTGGGGAAGAACAATGACCAAGGATGAAACAATGAGGACATTGACAAATCTGACGACCAGATATCCGGTCGGTGCAGCTGCTTCTTCACCAAAACCGGAAGATCCCTCGGGAGTTTATGATGCGGACAATGTAGATGTAGATAAGATCGTGGAATTTGTATTTAGACTGTATGTGACCTGTCTTGGACGTATCCCCGATGAGGATGGCTGGTTTGACTGGTCATATCAGCTGGCAGCAGGACAGAGCAACGGAGCCGAGGTTGCATGGGGCTTTTTCGGAAGCGATGAGATGATCAATAAAAATCTGTCAGATGAAGAGTATATTAATGTTTTATATGTTGTTATGATGGATCGTTATGCCGATGAAGGCGGTATGAACACATGGAAGGATGCATTGGCAAACGGTGTTTCCAGACAGTATGTGTTCCGTGGATTTGCCGAATCCAATGAGTTTACCGGAATTTGCAAGGATTATGGGATCGTCAGAGGTTCCGTTAAATTAACTGAGGGCCGTGATCGCAATGAAGGTGCAACAAGATATGTGGCAAGACTGTATACACAGGCACTTGGCAGAGGCTATGACATAAAGGGCATGAATGACTGGTGCAACGCTATCTGTGATGGGAAGCATAGTCCATACTATGTTGCTACTGAAGGCTTTTTCCATTCATCAGAATTCCTTAATAAAAATCTTTCCAATGAGGATTTTGTAAAGGTATTATATCCGACATTCCTTGGCCGTCAGTATGATAGTGCCGGACTCAATGACTGGGTAAATGCATTAAACAGTGGTAAATCCAGAGATGAGGTCATTGCAGGCTTTGCCAATTCCAAAGAATTTGGAGAGATCATGGCATCTTATGGTCTGTAAAATAAATATCCGGAAGTACCGGTATGGAGTTAATGATGAAAATAATTAATATGTTGCCAATCCTCTCTTTTGGAGATGCGGTTGGTAATGACGCATTAGCGATACACCATAGCCTGCAGAAAGCAGGCTATGAGTGTGTGCTGATGGCTGACCATACAGCACCCAAAATTGGGCAGGTTGAGAATGTGCGCTCAACAGCTGATCTTAGCATAATTGAGCCGGATGATGTGGTAATATATCATTTATCTACAGGTCATTTGTTAAATTTACGATTTATCGAGTTAAAATGTAAAAAAATAATCCGTTATCATAACATTACGCCACCATATTTCTTTTGTGGTTATCATACGATCCTGCTTCATAACTGCATGGATGCCTATAATCAGGTAAGGATGATGGCACCCTATGCAGATTTTTGTCTGGCGGATTCCGCGTACAATAAGCAGGAATTGATCCGGTTGGGCTATCGATGCCCGATTGAAGTCATGCCGATATTGATTCCATTTTCTGATTATGATAAAAAGCCGGATGAAGACATTATGCAGCAACTGCAGGATGGTATGACCAATATTTTGTTTACCGGCAGAATTGTGCCAAATAAGAGACAAGAGGATATAATTGCGGCATTTGATGTATATCAAAAACAGTATAATCCCAATTCACGGTTGATTTTAGCCGGTAATTATGAGGGGATGGAAAAATACTATCAAAAATTGCAGCAATATATCAGAGATAATCATACGCAGCATGTGATTTTTTCCGGACATATCAGTTTCGAGGCTATTCTGGCTTATTACCGGAGTGCCGATCTGTTTTTGTGCATGAGTGATCATGAAGGCTTTTGTGTGCCGTTAGTGGAGGCTATGTATTTCAATGTTCCGATTGTGGCAAAAAATACAAGCGCCATTCCGTATACATTGGGTGGGGCCGGCTTTTTACTCGATCGACCGACGCCTGTTGAAACAGCAGGAGTCATGAACCGCATT
>Ga0129311_1001232_pt1 | contig 18700 bp, 17 predicted proteins | sample Go1ome_FD_94435 | JGI IMG/M metagenome (GOLD analysis project Ga0129311, IMG submission 94435) | Western lowland gorrila individual fecal microbial communities from Wisconsin, USA - Go1022B metagenome | ecosystem: Host-associated > Mammals > Digestive system > Large intestine > Fecal | place... | reverse complement strand
TAATGTGTTGATAATCAGATGCTATTTAATTATAGCGTGGATTTCCGGCTAAAAAAAGCCCAAGAATCCACGCTGTGTTTTATAACTATTTGTATGTCAATGTGTTATGTAAGCAGGTGTGGCGCCGTCCCGCCAGTCCTATGGTATCCTCTCGTCAGATTCGCCTATCTGACCACGCTGTTTATCCGTGACTATTCTCCGTACTCCCAGGTGGGGCTCGGCGGATGATATTGACATAAATCATTGATAATCAACGTCTCCAAAATCAGCAATCCGCCTACCTCTCCCGGCGCGTCGATGCGTAACCCGGAGACACTTATGACCATCCCGGCGCGCGAAGCATCCCTCCCCAGCCGCGCCTCAGAACAGTCCGTAGAGCTCAGAATCGATCTTATTGGTAATCGAGGCGAAATCCTCTGGACAATTCTGGAAATCAAGACCATCGGCATCTATGGCCAGGACCTTGCCGGGATATTCGGTAATCCACTTCTCGTAACGCGCATTGAGACCTTCAAGATACTCTATTTCAATGCCTTTCTCGTACTCGCGGCCACGCTTCTGAATCTGGGACACAAGATGAGGAACAGAACAGCGGAGATAGATGAGAAGGTCTGGAGCCTTGACAAGAGACATCATCAGCTGGAAAAGCTCCATGTAGGTATCGTAGTCACGGTCAGTCAGATTGCCCATCGCCTTGTTGTTGGCGACAAAGATATTGACACCCTCGAAAATAGTCCTGTCCTGAATGATAACATCCTCAGAATGAGCAATTTCCAGAACATCCTTGAAACGCCGGGTCAGGAAATAGACCTCCAGATTGAAAGACCACCTCTTGATATCCTTGTAGTAATCCTCCAAATATGGGTTATAAGTGACCGCCTCATATTTTGGCGTCCAACCATAATGCTCAGACAGCATACGAGTCAATGTCGTCTTGCCGCTGCCGATATTTCCTGCTATTCCGATGTGCATTTCTCTTGAACTTTCTACAAAAATACGACAGTTTCACTGTTTTCGCAAAATGTCAATGTCAGAAGACATAAATTTCGTCAAATCTGTTTATTTTTGCGGAATGGAAACACCTCCGGAGGAGGCTGTCTTAAAAGTCAAACATTCCTCGGTGAGAATCGAGAATCCGCTTCTGGCCTGTATAGCGGTGCGGAGTATTTTAGTCTCGCGAGGACTTTTAAGACAGCCTGTGGGAACGAAAACTTCCGCCAGATGAACATCATGGAATCACTCACGGAAAAGATAATTAAAAACACGAATATACGACAGACTATGCTTAAAATATTGACATTCCAGTTCAATCCTTTCAGTGAAAACTGCTCCCTCGCATATGACGAAACAGGTGACGCAGTCATCATTGACCCTGGCTTCTACAACGAAAAAGAAGCCTCAGCCCTTTACAGCAAAATTGCGGAAAAAGGACTGAAGCCCAAGATGATACTCCTTACCCACGGACACTTCGACCATATCTTCGGCGTAAAAGAATGTGCAGACAAATACGGCATCCCGGTATATATGAATCAGGAGGATAACTATGTTATTCAGCACAACTTCAGCAGCCGCTTCGGCCTGAAGGAACCGGATTCCTCATTCACTACTGAACCGCTTGAAGATGAGCAGATTATCCGTTTCGGAAACACGGAATTCAAAGTCATTACTACACCGGGACATACCCCGGGAGGCGTCTGCTTCTATGACGAAAAAGACAAGGCCCTGTTCTCAGGCGATACCCTCTTTGCAGGAGCCATCGGAAGAACGGACCATCCTAAGGGAGACTATGACAAACTGATCGTCTCAGTCATGGACAAACTTATGGGATTGCCTGGAGATGTTACAGTCTTCCCCGGTCACGGCCAGAATACCACAATTTCCGACGAGCGCACCCACAATCCGTTTCTTCAGCCATTCAACGAGCCTGACTCGGACATAATCGACTGGGACGCTGACGGAATCGAACTCGACGGAACTATCTGATTCCGTACTTCTTAAGAATCTTCAGAATCGGCTTGCGGATGGACTCTGCCCAGAGCGTGTAGCCGTGGTCGCCCGGATGGGTGCCGTCCACACTGCTTTCATGCTGACAGTCAGTAGCATTGGTGCAGTCAATGTAATAGACGTCCTTATATTTCTTCACCGCGATGCGCATGAGGCTGTCGGCCATATCTGCTTTGGCCTGCTCGCTCTTGTCCGTACTGTGGTCAAAATTTCGTCTCTCCCTGTAGATACTGTGCTGGAAAATCAGAGGAATGCCCGGATGTGCAGCCTGAAGTTTCTCGATGAACGGGAACAGCCTGTCATTGATCATATCTGCATTAGGATTCGAGAATGAATCGAAAATGAAGGCATCCACATCCGCATCCGCCAATGCGTCAGCAAAGTAGGTCTGCATCTTGCAATTACCGCTGCATCCGAGACTAAGCAACTGGATGCCAGTGCTTCTCGAGAACTGTGCAGGGTATGTCATACCTGGACGGGACGTGCTGGTACCATGGGTGAAGCTTGAACCGAAGATACCTACGCGATGACGGAACGGCACCTCGCCCTTCACAAGAGTCGCACCCTCCTGCACACCGATTTTTACGGAATTCTCCTCGCTGAACAGAGGCAGATATAGCAGACACTCCTTCTCGGAACTGTCCATGTTCTTGACAAGCACGAGATTGTATCCGTCTTCCTTATTCATCGGAGGACATCCTGCACCGGCCCATAGCCACTTTCCGTCCTTCTTTATATAAAGGTCAAAACCCCTTGTAGAGAACGAGTTGGTATTGACGCCATAATTCTTGAAAGCATATTCCGTCATCACGGAAACAGTGGTGGAATTGGTCTTGAAAGACACATAGATTCCTGAAGACTCCCTGACTTGAAGATTCTCGCTTTTCGTAAAACCCTTGTACTTCACGGTATCCACCCTATGATAAGGATTCGGCGTGTTAGGGAAAAGTTTTCCTGCCAATGTTAAGTCTGACGCCTCTGTAAAAGAGTATTTGACATTTTTCGGCGTCTGTGCCTGAGCCAATGCTGCAAGGCTTAGAAGAGCGGCTGTCAATGCAGCTGCGACAATTTGGTTTTTCATCTTAGTATGACAATTTAAGGCCTCGGAAAGGCCATTGATTTCATACGACAAAAATAATCAAAACCAGTTATTCTCCAACCTGAATTTTCATTCTTTTCCATCCAAGCACAGGCAGGATGAACGAAAGCAGACATGCGGACAGCCAGAAAATGGCGGCGGGATTGAAATTATAGACATCCGAAGACGGTGCTGAAGCGGAAATCGCCGAAGCGCCCTGGATTAGATAGCCGCTCACGATATCTTGCACTGCAGCAGCCACATAGCTCGAAATGCCCACGATACCCAGTGCGGCACCGGTAGCCTTTCGCGGAACGATATCCACAGCCATGAGACCGGCCACTACACAGTACAGCACCCCGATGAACAGGCTGAAGAATGAAACATATACAATGTTCAGCATGTAGCCGCCGCGGGTGAACAGGAACAATGCCAGAGATATGAGACAAAGGATTCCGGACAGGACGACAGGTTTCACTCTGTTCCCCTTGAAAACCGTGTCGGAAAGCCATCCCGCGAACACGGTACCGGCCACTCCGAATGCCTCGGAAAACGCGATAATCTGTGTGGCGGCAGGAAGAGAGAACCCTCTGGCCTTCTGCAGGAACAGTACACCCCAACCGCTTATCGCATACTGAGTTATATAGACAAAGGCGCTGGACAAAGCAATAATCCAGATGCCGGGATGCTTGAAGACAATCTTCTGCAGCTCCTTGGTCGGCATTGAATCCACCTTCTTAGGCTGCTCTCCCGACAGCTCCTGAACGGACGGAAGTCCCTTGCTTTCAGGCGTATCCGACACGAAATACAGGACGATGATACCGCCGGCGACACCGGCCGCAGCCGCGAAAATGAAGCCCCATTCCCAGCCGAGAGCGCCCACAACGACACCTGTCAATATGAATGTCAGGAACTTGCCGAAGTACGGACTCGCGCTGAAAATACTGTAGTAAGTCCCTCGTTTGGACATCGGAAACCACCTGGAAAGATTGATGATGCCCGGAGGCGCACCCATCGACTGCACCCATCCGTTCACACCCCACAGGACGAAGAAGGATATGAATATCAATGTAGTAGTCAGTCCTGTCAATGTCCCTATGACTCCCAGAAATCCCATTATCAGATTCACGGCAGCGGACACGAAAAGTCCTATGGCCATGAATTTGCGGATGTTGCAATAATCTGCTATGAAACCGTTTGTGAACTTGCCCAGGGCATAGACGAAAAGCAGGGCCGAACCGATAAGTCCCAATTGGCCTGCGGTGAGGACACCTCCGTCTATCAACGGCTGTTTTACTACGCTCAATGTCATTCGGCACACGTAGTACAGGCTATATGCTACGGTGGCACCCCAGAACGTTCTGTTCCTTAGCGATTTGTATGTACTTTCAATCTGCTCCGCAGGCACCTTTGCCGCTGAAGGCTTGCTTATTCTGAAATAGGAGTATAGACTCATCCGTTACAGCATTCCTGCCCAAAAACATTGATCTGGGCATTTGCGACTGCAAAATTATATATAAAAGAGTTTATTTCGAAATTTTGTGCGCCCGTTGAGGCCCGCTCTACAGGAAGATCAATGCCAGCCTATAAACTATGAACGACATTATCCAGGCCACGGCCATCGTATATGCGCAGCAGGCCACTGCCCAACGCCATTTTCCAGTTTCATTCTTTATGGCAACGAAAGTAGCCACGCATGGGAAATATAGCAGGATGAAGACCATGAACGACAATGCGGCAGCAGGTGTCACGTCATTGACAAGAGCGCTCTGGAGCTGGGTGTCCTCGCTCATGTCATGACCTTCCGATACCTTGGCGCCTTCGGAATACATTACGCCCAATGTGCTGACAACCAGTTCCTTTGCGGCGATTCCAGTAAGCAGGCCAACGTCCATCTTCCAGTTGAATCCAAGAGGATCCAGCGCTGGTGAAACCATTCGTCCCAACTGTCCGATATATGAATTCTCCTGCTGGTAGGCATACAGTGAATCGATGCGGGTCATGAGCTCCTGCTTTGTCGCGGTGGCAGCATTGACATCGACCTCATCGGCATTGGCCGAAAGCCTTCCGGCAGGCGTCTGGGCGAGTGTTGCGTATTCCTCTTGCGCAGACATAAGTTCCTTGTTCTTAGGGAAATAGCCGAGGAACCAGATGATGACTGAGCAGATGAGAATCGTGGTCGCCATCTTCTGGAGATACTGCTGGCCCTTCTCCCAGGTGTGGCGCCAGATGGCTTTAGCGGTCGGAATCCTGTATGGCGGCAGTTCCATTACGAAAGGCAGGTCGTCATCCTTCACGAATTTGCTCAGAACGATGGCGGAGAGGATTGCCAGTACGATTCCCAGCAGGTAGATGCCGAGCAGAACCAGTGCGGCGTTGTGAGGGAAGAAAGCTCCTGCGAGGAGAACGAATATCGGCAGTCGTCCGGCGCATGACATGAACGGGATGATGGCGATGGTTATCATTCTGCTCTTGCGGCTTTCGATGGCACGTGTCGCCATGATTGCAGGGACATTGCAGCCGAATCCCATGACCATAGGTATGAATGATTTGCCGTGCAAGCCGATCTTATGCATGAGCTTGTCCACGATGAATGCGGCCCTGGACATGTAGCCGGAGTCCTCCATCAGGGAGATGAAGAAGTAGAGTATCAATATGTTAGGCAGGAAGACGAGCACGCTTCCGACACCAGAGATGATGCCGTCCACTACCAGGTCTTTCAGCCAGCCGTCCGCCATGAATGTGGCCACGAAATCGCCGAATTTTCCGACGAACCAGTCAATCCACTGCATAGGGTAGTCTCCCACGGCAAACGTCGTCTGGAAAATCAGATAGAGAACCGCGATGAAAATCGGGAACGCCATCCACTTGTTCGTTACTATGGCGTCAATCTTGTCCGTGATGGTCTTTCTCGGCGTTGCGTCCTGATGCGGCTTGTAAGTCTCGGCCAGCGCACCCTGGATGAACGCGTATTTAGCATCTACGATCGCGGACTCGGTATTCGTGTGTAGCAGGTCAATGATTCTCTGCTCTTCGATGACGCGCGCGGAAATGATTTCGTCCCTGTTCGGGAGTGTGTCAATGATTTTTTCAATGTCCTTGTCGTCTTCCAAGTATTTGATAGCCAGATATCTGGTCGAATACTTGTCTCTCAGTGACTGGTTCTTCTGAAGCAGAAGCTTGATTCTGTCAATGCTTTTTTCCAGCTCGGCCCCGTGGTTGATATGGATATGTCTTGCGAGTTTAGGGTCGCTCTGCGTATAAATCTTTATGACAGTGTCGAACAACTCTGGAATACCTGTTCCGTCGCGGCTCACTGTAGGGCAGACCGGCATACCGAGAAGATAACCGAGCTGTTTTATATCCAGTTCGTCGCCCTTGTCCTTGAGTTCATCGTACATGTTCAGCGCCATGACGACCCTGAGGTTCATGTCAATGACTTGGGCTGTAAGGTACAGGTTCCTCTCTATATTGGAAGCGTCCACGACATTGATGACAACATCAGGGACATTGTCAATCAGGTTCTTGCGGACGTACAGTTCCTCCGGGCTGTAAGCCGAAAGCGAGTAGGTCCCCGGCAGGTCCACCAGCACGAACTTGTATCCCTTGTATTCGAAACGGCCTTCCTTGGCGTCCACTGTGACTCCGCTGTAGTTTCCTACGTGCTCATGCGAGCCTGAGGCAATGTTGAAGAGGGAAGTCTTTCCGCAGTTAGGATTTCCTACCAAGGCTACACGGATCACATGCTTCCTCTCTTCCGCGAGCTTCTTCATCAGATTGTTCAGAGACCATTCCTCATCACAGTCGTCAGCATAAATCGTGTCGAAATTTCTGTCTTTCTTCATGACCTCCTTGGCCTCGCTCTCACCGATGACCTCTATCTGCTCCGCCTCACTTCTGCGTAGCGAAAGCTTATATCCAAGTATCTCATATTCAATAGGATCCTTCAATGGGGCATTCAGTACGACGGTTACTTTCTTGCAGGCTATGAATCCCATTTCTATCAGCCTCTTTCTGAAACTTCCATGTCCGTTGACCTTGACGATTACGCCCTGCTCACCGGTATTCAAATCAGATAATTTCATACTGCCAAAATTTATCGTTCACTTGATTTTGTCCCCTGATTCTTGCGCAGGTTTTCGTAATATTCATGTCTTTTCGGATTCTCGGGGAACCAGCCCTTCAGAACTCTCTTCTCCTGTTCGATGACCTCGCCGATTCCCCAGAAAAAAGAGAATGCGCCGGCTCCGAATATCGTTGACAATGTTCTGTTTGTCAATGCTATGGAGATGGCACCGAGAATGATTCCGATGACGAGGAATGCCCACCAGGATTTCTTCCCCAAATAGTATTCTGATTTTATTACAAGCGGATGGCACATCCCGATTATGAGAAATGTCGCCGCACCAGTTATGATTCCGTTAAAGTCCATTTTGATTGTGTTTCATTCGTTGTTCTGCTAAGGAAACTTATTCCATGGCGTTCATGTCTATCAAGTTGTTAAGCAAAGCATATACCGTGAGGCCGGCAACTGTCTTTATGCCTGTTTTTCGTGTGATGTTCTTTCTGTGCGTAATGACCGTGTATATCGAAATGTTGAAATGGTCCGCGATTTCTTTGTTCAGCATACCCTTCGCCACGCATACCAGAATCTCTTTCTCTCTGGATGACAGTTCCTCGCCCTCACCTCTCTGTTCCGCAGGCGCAGCTTTCATGACTGTAGAGATTTTTTGTTCAATGTCATCGGAAGTGTCTGACAAATAGATGGTTCCGTCATAGGTGGAGGCGTATGACGCGTCTGCTGCGGTCGATATCAATGCCATTACAGGGGCATTGGCAATTCCTTTTATCATGTCGTGTGCTCCGGCCCTGTCCCTGTTGTCGAAAACTGACGGGTCTGCAATCACCAGATCGGCATTGAAATCATCAATCTTTGCCCAGATGTCTCCTTCCTGATTCCTGATGATGCCGCACACGTCATATCCCGCGAAATTGTCAATGACATGTCTCAGTCCCTCAGCTATCAGGACAGACGGCTCCAGAATCAATATTTTCCTTATAGGTTCACGCATTTTCAGTTTCATCAGTTACTGATGAGTCCATTTGTTTTCGTAAATATTTCTCACGGCTTTCGGCCATCGGTACAAGCAGCTCGTCTTCTATATAGGTATGCTTTGAAAGGTCGTTTTCCAGGGTGTAAAGACATGTGAGAACGTTCTGGATCAGATTGTCGTCACATGTCTCAGGCATGTATTTCATGACAATGCTTTTCAGATCGTTCAGTTTCTCATCCACATCCGAATGGCTTTCTTCATACAGGTCAATGCTGTAGTTGCCAGGCAGTTTGCCTTCGTCCAGCATCTGGATATAAGGGAACACCACAGACTCCTCGTATTCGAAATGCTTCAGGATTTCGTCTTTGTACCCCGAGTAGAACTTCGTGATTATTCTGCTGTGCTTTTCGTCCAGCGTGCCTGCCATCTTCTTTATGAACTTTTCCAGCGTGTCCAATGCTACTCCCACATAGAAATCATGAGAATTGTGAAGATATGTGACAATGTCTTTTATGCTGCTTCTTGACAGCTCCTCTTTTGAAGGCGCGTACTTGTCATTGACATATATCTTGCTGATAAGCAGCAGCGTATGGGGATTGACACCATTTTCGGCACATACTTCCTCGACCGTCTTCTCCCCGAAGCCGAATCTGATTCCCAGGCGTCTCATCACGCCCAGCAGCCTTGGCTCGGCATCAGGTACTTCTGCCATCTTCATCCCTGTCGAGAATAACTTGCCTGTATGTATATCTTTCATATCGTCCATTTTTTCATTTCATTGTCGCAAAGATAGTTATATGTACGGATTTCTGTTCACCGACTGCACAAAAAAGCGGCTGTCCTTCACAGGAGACCGCTTTTAAACAACAATCAAAAAGGATTCACTTTAACTATATGGCTTAGAATCTTCACCTGAGCCCCGTGTGGGGCATCTGTGGCGACTCTTGTCAATCCGAGTCCTTTCGGACTTTATCTCAATCCAACGTTGCAAAGGTACTGCTGTCAAATGTTTTCAACAATCCCTAAATATGGTTAAATTTGCACAATGCTGAAGAATAGTCATAAACACGGAAAACCGCTGGAATTGTCAATGCCGGGGAAGCGTCTGCTTCTCCATGCGTGCTGTGCACCTTGCTCGTCCGCTATTATTGAATGTCTTGTAAATCAAGGTATTAGACCTGTAATTTTTTACAGTAATTCCAATATTTTCCCACTCGACGAATACGATCATCGAAAAAACGAGTGCATCAGATATGCCGCGGAGACCGGTCTGGAGATAGTCAATGATAGGTATGCCCATGACGAGTGGCGCTGCATTGCACGAGGTCTTGAACATGAGCCGGAGAAGGGTGTCAGGTGCACTGAATGCTTCAAGTTCAGGCTTGAAAGGGCCGCCCGTTATGCACAGGAACATGACTTCGATGTCCTGGCTACGACGCTCGCCTCATCCCGCTGGAAAAACCTTGATCAGGTCAATGCTGCCGGGTCCTATGCCTGCGGCCTGTTTCCGTCCGTGACCTGGTGGGCGATGAACTGGCGCAAGGGCGGTCTGCAGGAACGCCGTAATGAAATCATCCGCGAACATGGTTTCTACAACCAACTCTACTGCGGATGCGAGTTCAGCATGGCATCGGCAGGCAAGCCGGTTGGACCGGAATCAGGCCATTGAACCGGTTTTTGACCGAAAGGGTGGTCAGACAGGCGTACTGATGTGTCTATATTATATTGTAGTATTCACCGTGGGCGGCGGGCTCATTGCCTTTGTCCACTATAACAGCGCAAAACGTAACACTAATGAACATATCAATATTGAAAAAGACATTGACCGTCATGGTCTTGGCGGCAGCACTCTCAGCCTGCTGCAAAAATGACATTGACTTTGTGGAATCTCCGGCGGACCTGGTAAGCACACTAGTCGGAACGGAATCCACTTATGAACTTTCCACCGGAAATACCTACCCTGCAGTGGCAATGCCATGGGGAATGAACTTCTGGACGCCTCAGACAGGCAAAAATGGTGACGGATGGACATACAAATACACCGCGACCAAGATTCGCGGACTGAAGCAGACTCACCAGCCAAGTCCGTGGATAAACGACTACGGTGCATTCTCCATCATGCCTGTGACCACGGGTCCGGTGTTCGATGAGGATGAGCGTGAGAGCTGGTTCTCGCATAAGGCTGAAATCGCCAAGCCATACTATTATAAGGTATATCTTGCTGAACATGATGTCGTGGCGGAAATCGCTCCGACAGAAAGGGCAGCGGCAATCCGTCTGACATACCCTGAGAAAGACATGTCTTACCTCGTAGTGGACGGCTATGCCGGCGGTTCATTCGTAAAGGTGATTCCTGAGGAGAACAAGATAATCGGCTATGTGACAAACAATCACGGCGGAGTGCCGGAGAATTTCAAGAACTGGTTCGTCGTGGTTTCCGACACGCCTTTCGAGAAGGTGGAGACAATCGCCGGCGACAAGGTTACCGGAAAGATGGAAACATCTGCTGACCACGCACTTGCGATGGTGGGCTTCAAGACGGTCAGGGGCCAGGTGGTGAACCTCCGCGTAGCATCATCGTTCATCAGCATTGACCAGGCCCAGATCAATCTCCGCGAAGTCGAGGGCAAGTCTTTCGACGCCGTGAAGAATGCCTGCCGCGACAGCTGGAACGCCGCGCTCGGCCGCATCCAGGTCAGCGACACTGATATTGACCGGATCCGCACATTCTACTCGTGCCTCTACCGCTCGCTCCTTTTCCCTCGCGATTTGTCCGAGGTCAATGCCAATGGCGAGCGCGTCCACTACAGCCCGTACAACGGCGAGGTGAAGCCCGGCTACATGACGACCGACACCGGGTTCTGGGACACATTCAGAAGCCTTTTTCCTCTGATGAACCTGGTTTATCCTGACCAGAGCGTGAAGGTCCAGGAGGGTCTTGTCAATGCCTATCTGGAGAGCGGTTTCCTTCCTGAGTGGGCGAGTCCGGGACATCGCGGATGCATGGTCGGAAACAATTCCGCATCAGTAGTGGCCGATGCCTATGTCAACGGTATCCGCGGCTATGATGCTGAAAAGCTCTGGGAGGCAGTCATTTCCGATGCCCACAAGGTTCATCCTGAGGTAAGTTCGACAGGCCGTCTCGGCTGGGAATATTATGACAGTCTGGGCTACGTGCCTTGCAATGTCGGTATCAAGGAAAATGCGGCCCGTACTCTCGAGTATGCCTACAATGACTGGTGCATCTATATGTTCGGCAAGGCATTGGGCAAGCCGGAGTCTGAACTGGAGCCGTACCGCAAAGCGGCATTGAACTACAGGAATCTCTATGACCCGGAATACAAGCTTATGGTCGGCAAGAATGCTGACGGTTCTTTTGCCCGTCCGTTCAGCCCTCTCAAGTGGGGCGGCGACTTCACCGAGGGCAATAGTCTCCACTATACATGGTCTGTGTTCCAGGACCCTCAGGGCCTCATTGACCTTATGGGAGGTGACGAACCTTTCAGCGAAATGATGGATTCAGTGTTCAACATACCGCCTCATTTCGACGACAGCTACTACGGCTTCCCGATTCACGAAATCAGGGAGATGCAGGTCATGAATATGGGCAACTATGCACATGGAAACCAGCCTATCCAGCACTTCATCTATCTTTATGACTGGTGCGGCCAGCCGTGGAAGGCACAGGCCCGCATCCGTGAGGTCATGGACAAGTTCTATACTGCGGCTCCTGACGGATACTGCGGTGACGAGGACAACGGACAGACTTCCGCATGGTATGTCTTCTCAGCAATGGGCTTCTATCCGGTATGCCCGGCGTCCGGAGAGTTTGCTGTCGGAACGCCTCTGTTCAAGCATGTGAAGGTCAATATGCCTTCAGGCAAGTCATTCATTGTCAACGCTCCTGAGAATTCCAATGATAATTTCTACATCGGGTCAATGAAAGTGAACGGACGCGAGCAGGACCGTACTTTCCTGACTTACGATGAACTTGCGGCAGGTGCGTCTGTAGATTTCGCCATGACGCCTGTTCCGAACAAGTCCCGTGCGATATCTGCCGGGGCCCGTCCTTATTCCTTCAGCAGGGAATAGATTTTCTGAATGCTTTCTGAATTGTACAAAAACTGGCACATTCTTTTCCGGAATGTGCCAGTTTTGTATCAGTCGTTGGAGGGTTCTCAATACAGGACTGTAGGGTCATCCACGTGGTCGCTGGACAGGAAATCGAAGTGGCCGTTGTGATATGTCCAGGTGTAGAGAACTCCTGTGGACGGGTCTTTAAGCGTTGCAGTCTGGCGGAACATGCGGCCGGACTTGATTCCGTGTCCGACTGTGACCATCTCGCCGATGCATTTCCATGAGGCTCCGTTCAGCTGGAAAATGTATATCGCCAGGCCGTCTCCGGTTGCGGAACGCACGCTGACGACGAGTTCCGGCTGTGCGTCATCGGTGAAATCATGTGTGCCTACCGCATACTCGTTGGTATTCAGCTCTTTGCCTCCTTCAAATCCGATTTTAGGGTAGTTGGCTCCGCCTGATGTCTGCACTGTCGGCTTTCCGTTCATGAACAGGATGCTGCGTTTTCCTGCCGCATCTTCTACGGCGGTAACGGTGCTGTTGTCATAATAGAGCGTGATGGCTTTGAATGACTTGCCCTCTGTCGTGAAGGATGCTGTCTTTCCTGCCGAGCCGCACTGGGCAGCGGAAAAAACATAGCTGTTGTCAATGCCGGAGATGAATCCGTTCTGGGCTGATGCCGCTGCTGAAGACAGGGCGAACGCAACCAGTATGGATATTATATGAAGATGTCTCATGATTTCGTCGTTTTATGCCGTCCGTAGCGACGGCGATCGCGGCAAAGTTACGGAAATAATTTTGTCCGGTCAATGCAACATTGACATGACTTTCTGCATCTTATTTCTTGCCGGTCAGTAAGATAGTATTTTCTGTGAGGAGCCGGTGGAAGATTTTAAATATAACGAAGAATGAAGGTATTATACTACATATTTTCTATAGTTCTTGCATGTCTGTGCGCAGTGTCGTGTTCATTGATGGGTTCTGAGATGGAGTGGGATATCAATCCGATAGTCCTGCACATATATGTGAGCGACAGCGACGGCAATAATCTTTTATCGGCAGAAAATGCTGCCGGACATCTTGACATTGACAAGGTTTATGCAGTGTTTGACGGCCAGAATTATCCGCTTACTGTAGAGGACGAGGGGAAGAACCCTCATACGAAGGCGTATATGCCTGATTTTCAAGGGTTATGTTTGAGTACTGATTTCTATGGAAATAAATATATTTCCTTCGGTGAACTGAACGGAGAGGACGACTTGAATAATGTGGATCTGATTATATATTGGGGCGACGGGACATCAGATACCATTACCATATTCAACCATTTCAAGTGGAAACTTTCCGGCGAGCCTTCCATCACCCGACGTTACTACGTGAACGGAAAACAGACAGAATCCGATATCGCTACGTTCAGATTTGTAAAATAAGTAACATGAAATTGAAGGTTACTAAAAGTCACAGAATGTGTTCGATTTGTCGTGGGGAAAGTTTTTAGTTTTGACACTATAAGGAAATTTCTTACTTTTGTATCATCACGTATTATGGCCTGACGGTCAACGTGGTGATATGTTTTTTTGTAAAAACCAAAACGTCATAAAATTATGCATATTGCTATTGCGGGAAATATCGGTAGCGGCAAGACGACACTTACCAAAATGCTGGCTGCAAGATATGGCTGGACCCCTAAATTCGAGTCTGTGGACTTCAATCCTTATCTGTCTGATTTTTATGAAGATATGAGCAGATGGTCCTTCAATGTCCAGATATATTTCCTGAATAAGCGTTTCAAGGATGTGGTCGATATCTCCAAGACTGACGAAGTCATCATACAGGACAGGACCATCTATGAGGATGCCAGGATTTTCGCTCCGAACCTCCATGACATGGGACTCATGAGTTCCAGGGACTTCGAAACCTATTCAGACTTGTTCGACCTTATGATGTCATTGGTCAAGATGCCTGACCTTCTGATATATCTGAAGTCTTCGATACCGAATCTGGTATCCCAGATCCAGAAGAGAGGACGGGAATATGAAAAGACTATCAGGATAGATTATCTCACCGGTCTTAATGAAAGATATGACAAGTGGATAGATTCTTACAAGGGTCACCTTCTTGTCATTGATGCAGACAAATATAAATTCGGAAATAAGGAAGAAGATTTCGAGGCAGTTGCGAGCATGATCGACTCGGAACTGTTCGGCCTTTTTCCGTCTGAAACTTCTAAGTAAAAAACATTCGGCAGGCGGAAGTCTGCCTTTTTAGCAAAATGACAAAATGACAACAAAACCGACTATTATCGATTTCGTGGAGAAATATACCCGCGAATTCGCATCTCATGTATTTCTCCGTGAAAAACCTGCAGACCGTTGGACTGAAACCACTTTTGAACAGACCAGACTTGAATCATACAGAGTTGCAGCAGGACTCATGGCCCTTGGCGTTGAAAAGGGCGATAAGGTGTCCCTCCTTTCAGAAGGCCGCAACATGTGGGTGATCGGTGAGCTCGGTATTCTTTACGCCGGTGGTGTAAATGTTCCTCTCTCCATCAAGCTTGAGGAGGGAAGTGATCTCGTGTTCCGTATCAGACATTCTGATTCCAGATTCTTGATTGTTTCCGGTACCCAGCTTCCTAAAGTGAGGCGTATCCTGAAGGATGTTCCTGCTGTGGAGAAGGTTATCGTACTTGACGATATGGCTGAGTATCAGGAGAAGGAGATGCCGATGTCAGAGGTTATCAGGCTTGGTGACCAGTTCGTGAAGGATAATCCGGGGGCTCTCGAGGCCAGATACAAGTCCATACAGCCGGATGATTATGCAAATATCAGTTACACATCTGGAACGACTGCTGACCCTAAGGGAATTCTTCTGACTCACAGGAACTATACTGCCAATGTGGAGCAGGCCCATTCAGTGGTAACTATTCCTTTGGATGCCGTGATGCTTATCATCCTGCCTCTCGACCATTGCTTTGCCCATGTGGCAGGTTTCTATACCATGATGTCTTATGGCGGAAGTATCGCTACAGTTCCGGTAGGTAAGACAGCAATGGCTTCTTTGAAGAATATTCCTATGGCTATCAAGGAGGTGCGTCCGCATGTGATGCTTTCCGTACCTGCATTGGCACGTAACTTCAAGAAGAATGTAGAGTCAGGAATCAAGGCGAAGGGCCCTAAGGTGGAGAAACTTTATAACTTTGCCCTCAAGCTTGCAATATCTTATAACAAGGAATATTATAACCGCGGAGGTTTCCTCCAGTTGTGGAAGAAGCCGCTTATGGCATTGTTCGACAAACTTATTTTCAAGAACGTGCGTCAGGGATTCGGCGGAAGGATGTTGTTCTTTGTAGGTGGCGGTGCGCTTCTCGACATTGAACTTCAGAGATATTATTGCGCTATCGGTATTCCGATGTTCCAGGGCTACGGTCTTTCTGAGGCTACTCCTATCATTTCTGCCAACTCATTCGACCGCTGTATCTTCGGCTCGTCAGGTGCTGTCGTGAAACCGATGGAAATCAAGATTTGTGATGGTGACGGCAAGGCTCTCGGCTATGGCGAGAAGGGTGAAATCGTCATCAAGGGTGAGAACGTGATGGCAGGTTACTGGAAGAATCCTACCGCTACGGCAGAGACTGTGGTGGACGGATGGCTCCATACCGGTGACATGGGTTATATGAGGGACGAGCAGTTCCTTTATGTGGTAGGACGTTTCAAGTCTCTGCTCATTTCTGCCGATGGTGAGAAATATAGTCCGGAAGGATTCGAGGATTCACTTACCGACAGTTCGAAATTCATTGACCAGGTGGTTCTCCACAATAATCAGGATCCATATACTACTGTGATTATCGTTCCTAACAAGGAGGCTCTGAAAGAGTATGTCAAGAGCGGAAACCCTGGCATTGACCTTGCTTCCCGTGAGGCTAAGGAACTGATGCTCAAGAAGATTCAGGAAGAGGTGAATTCTTATCGCAGAGGCGGTTCACGTGAGGGCATGTTCCCGGAAAGATGGCTTCCTGCAGCGATTATCGTTGCTGACGAGCCTTTCACAGAGCAGAACCACATGGTGAACAGTACTATGAAGATTGTCCGCGGAAAGGTGGAGAAGCACTATGCTGACAGGATCGAATATGCGCTTACTCCTGAGGGAAAGAACCTCTTGAACGAGAAAAACATTGCATCGCTTTAACGCGATACAATGTTTTCGTGCTTCGGACGGGACTTGAACCCGTACAGGCATTGCTGCCCAAGGGATTTTAAGTCCCTCGTGTCTACCAATTCCACCACCAAAGCGGATTGGAATGGCAAATTTAGGTAAAATTGTTTAAAAATTAAAATATTATGGGATTACTAGACGGAAAAGTAGCTCTTGTTACTGGAGCTGCAAAAGGAATTGGAAAGGCTATCGCTCTGAAGTTCGCTTCTGAGGGTGCTGATGTTGCCTTCACTGACCTCGTTATCAATGAGGCTGCAGAGGAGACCATAAAGGAAATCGAGGCTTTCGGCCACAAGGTAAAGGGATATGCGTCAAATGCTGCTGATTTCGCTCAGACTCAGGAAGTTGTAGATCAGGTTATGGCTGATTTCGGTCACATTGACGTGCTTGTGAACAATGCAGGTATCACCAAGGATGGTCTTATGCTCAGAATGAGCGAGGCCCAGTGGGATGCTGTTATCAATGTCAACCTCAAGTCTGCATTCAACTTCATTCACGCATTGACACCTATCATGGCACGTCAGAGAAGCGGAAGCATCATCAACATGTCTTCTGTCGTAGGTGTTTCAGGTAATGCCGGACAGTGCAACTATTCTGCGTCAAAGGCCGGCCTCATCGGTCTTGCAAAGTCTATTGCCAAGGAGATGGGCCCTCGTGGAATCCGTGCAAACTGCATAGCTCCTGGTTTCATCATCTCAGATATGACCAAGGCTCTTTCTGATGAGGTTCGTGAGCAATGGATGAAGACTATTCCTCTTCGTCGCGGCGGTACACCTGAGGATGTTGCAAAAGTTGCCCTCTTCCTCGCCAGCGATCTTTCATCATATGTCAGCGGACAGGTTATCCATGTCTGTGGCGCGATGAACTGCTAGTCAATACATTGAATATACAAAATCCCGTGGGCATTGATTTGTCCACGGGATTTTTTTGTCTGGTTGCTTCCTGGATTATTTGAGCATGATGTAGGTCTCGTTGCCGGAAGTTTCCTTAATGTTTACAGGGCAGAGTCTGAATCTGAATGTCATCCTTTCTGCCGGGATAAGATACTGCTGGTGAGGGAATGCACCCCAACTGGTATCTCCGCCCACGCCCATCTGCTTCAGGTCGATGTTCCATGTGACCATGTCTTTCGGACGGATGTCAGAGATGTGTCTGTGGGACTTCCTTGTTGTCGGCTCGTCCAGATCCTCTGTCGGGAACATGTAGGCGCTGGTGCTGATGTAAGGCTCACCGATAGCCATGAGGCCTGCTCCGGAATTGTCTGTGAGACTCATCCATCTTACATCGGTCTTGTTGCCGTTCTCCTGAGGCCGGTCGTAAGGGAAGTACTGGTCAGCCACGCTTCCGCTGTAAAGTCCTACGTAAGAAGAGGTGTTGCGGTCAATGTAATTCTCGTGAGGTCCACGTCCGAACCATGTCATCTGGTCATACTGCTTGTTCAGTGTGATGCTGACACCCATTCTCGGCATAAGCGGAAGAGTATCGTTGCCAGGCATGAACTCACAGCATACATCTACGTATCCTGCACCTGAGAAATCATACTTCACTGTGAATTCTGATTCTCCGAAAGGGAGGATGTAGCGTGAAACGACTTCGAATGTCTTGTCATCCAGAGACTTCTGTTCCATGGAAACGAGTTTTGCATTGCGTCCTGCCTCACGCCAAGGACGGAGCCATTCGTTCATTCCGTTACCCATGTCATTGTCGGTTACAGGTCTCCAGAAGTTAGGTCTGAGACCTTCCTGGATCATCTCATTGCCGCCCTTCTTGAGGGATACGAGTGAGCCTGTGGTCTTGTCGAAACCAGCGCTCATGTCATTGGCAGAGACTGTAAGCATTGGCTGGCTGTCATTGACCTTTACAGGGCTGAACTGTATTGCAGGTTCCGCTGCCTTGAAGAATGGCAGAGCTACCTGAGCGTCAGCGAGTTCAGTTCCGGCTTTGAGCAAACCCTCGTCTTCCTTCAGGGAAGCGTAGAAGTTGAGGAAGTACTCGACACCAGGTTTTACGTCAATGCCAGGGAATGATGTCTTGAAGATGCCTTTCTGCAGAGGCTCGAGAGAAACATTGTCAATCTTGCCTTCAGCGAGGAGTTCGCCGTTGCCTTCAAGTTTCCATGTGAAGTCGAAGTCACTGAGATTAGTAAAGAAATTATTGCTGTCCGCTAAAAGTTAGCGAGCAACGAGATATCCATCCGCAGTGCTGTTGTAACGGCATTGCGGATGATTTTTCTGAGGGTAAGCCCCTTAGCTGAAGAGAAGCAGTTCTTCTG
>Ga0129311_1001231_pt1 | contig 18712 bp, 18 predicted proteins | sample Go1ome_FD_94435 | JGI IMG/M metagenome (GOLD analysis project Ga0129311, IMG submission 94435) | Western lowland gorrila individual fecal microbial communities from Wisconsin, USA - Go1022B metagenome | ecosystem: Host-associated > Mammals > Digestive system > Large intestine > Fecal | place... | reverse complement strand
GCTGGGCGTACCGTTTAAGGTAGAAGGCAAAGCTTCCTTCGATGAATGTCCCGCGATCAGAACTCTTTCTTATTTAATGTCCGCGGCGGCGGATCCTTTTGACAAAAAGGCGATGTTCGCGGCAGTAAATATCAGTGGTGTGGAAATTTCCGAAGCAGAAATCTTTGATTATGCTAAGCGGGCGAAACAGATGTCACCTGTTTCACTGTTCCAAACACTTCTGGACGAAAAGCGGATATTTATGCAGGCAGGAACCGAAAATGCCGAGTATGTCTATTTTGCGCTGGAACTTTTGCGAAGCGCGGAAGCGGAGGGAGCGGTCGCTTCAATCAGCGAAGGCGCGGCGTATATTTCGAAGCTTGTGAACAGCAGCGGGCTCGAAGAACGATGTATCCAGCTGCAACGCGACAGCAACCGCGTCCATATCGCGAATCTCCATAAGGTGAAGGGATTGGAAGCACCGATTGTCATCCTTGCAGATCCAAAGAATGCAAAGAATAGGGCTCCGGAACAACACACTGATTACGCGCAGGATCCGCCGAAGACCTATATGTTTTCTTTAGGATATTCAGATAAATCTACGGATTTCGCGGATAAAAAGGCCTTTGAACAAGAGATCCTTGATGCAGAAAAACGCAGACTTTTGTATGTCGCGGCAACCCGCGCAGAAAACGCGCTGATTGTTTCCGCGGCTTTGAGCAAAGAAGGTGAACTGCTTGAGAGCAATGTCTGGAGACCGTTTATTCTAAAAACAGACCGAGATATTTTTAAAACGATCGGCGGGAAAAGGCCGCTTGCTGAAAATGAAAAGAAGTCTTATGATACAGCCGAGCTTTATGAAGAAGGGGAAACCTTCTGCGTTCTGAAAGATCACACGCAGGCAGCCGCAAGCTATCAAATCAATAAGCCGAGTACCGTTATCTATAAAGGCATTACTTCGTCCTCCGATGATTTTGAAGATAAAGCGGAAGACGAATTGACAAAAATTCCTGCTGTGAAGCGGAGTAAACAAAATCCGCTTCTGCTCGGCACGATGGCGCACCACATCCTGGAAGCTTTAGTTTCATCGCGAAATCTGGTCAATCGGGAGGCTTTGATAACGGAAACCATGCAGGAATATCAAATAGATGTCCCGGAGTACAAAGAGATTTTGGGGAGGGTAATCGATGTGATCAGAGATGGTGGCTGCCCGCAGAAGAACGGCGCACCGCAGGATATTTTGACTGAACTTCTCAACGCGGACGAAGTATATTGCGAGCTTCCATTCTGCTGTAAGGAAGAGAAAACGGAGGGCGAGAAGACGAATATCATCTGGCATGGCATCATGGACGTCGTGTACCGGAAGGGGAATCACTGGCATATTGTTGACTATAAGACAAACGTGGACGCAGATGATTTGGACGAGCGTTACAGCGCGCAACTGGATGCTTATGTGAAAGCGTTTCAAGAGATGACAGGAGAAGCCGCGGACGCGATGATTTATCATTTGGATGTTTAGCGACCGACGCGAAATTCGTCACACCTGTGCCGGGATGCACTGAAAAGGTTGAAAGAAATTGAGGAAAATTTGAGAAACGATAGATACACACATGTACCCAAATTGGTACGCGGTTTAGTTGAGAATCACGAGAAAATCTGATAGAATAGAATTGTATCCGATAGAGCTCATTTTGATCGAATGAAAGAAGGTGTTTCTTGATGAACTACAAAAAAGTTAAGAATTTACTGGAACGAGTTCCTGAGCATGTAGCGCAAAGCAGAAGCCTGATTGAAAAGCCTTATGTGATAAGCGACTACGGTGACAATATTTATATTCACCAACAGATTCTGCTCACGATGAAAGATGGGATGGAAATTGAAAAATGTGTATGGTCAGAGGCAGATATGCTGCTCACAGATATTTCTGTTGATCAGAAAATGTTTGACGAAAGCGGCCACGACGACTTCCCGAAGTACCTTGAAAGCGTAGGCTTCTATCTTGAAAATGTTCAGACAGAAGACGGAACCTACTGGCGCTACAGCGGACGCATCCAAGATGAAAACATGTATCGGATTCAGTATTACCGAGACGATGATGAATAGCAAGAAAGGGGAATACATGATTTTTTATCGTTATTCCGGAAATATCGCGCGGCGATATTTCCATGCTTAATCAAAAAAGGGCGACCATGTGAGTCGCCCATCATGCCAGAATGATAGTTTCCAAGATGTTTTCGTTGCTACAGCGCTTCAATTTCTGCCGCAGAAAGCCCGGTTGCTTCACTGATTTGTGCGATTGGCAGCCTAAGATGAGCAGGCAGTACGTGATTTGAGTATTGAAACATTTTTTACGTGCAAGAAAAGAGTGGACGGTACGGATGCGGTTCTCTCACTGCAGATGAGGACCGAAGGTTCATAAATAACTTGATTTCATCTTGGATTTCCTTGTATAATAAAGACAAGAAACACGCGGAAACCGGGGAGGTGTTTTACATGAATCAAGAGATCTATACGATAGATGAAATCCGTCAGATCGTTAAAAATCTTACGGTTAAATACGATATCGAGAACGTATATTTGTTCGGTTCATATGCTAGAGGAGAAGCTACAGAAAAATCAGATATTGATATCCTGATAAAGGGTGGGAAATCTTTTAAAGGAGGGAATGTTTTTTCCTTAGGAGAAGAAATTCGCGGCAAAACGCAGAAACCCGTTGATATCTTTGAAATGAAGGAATTAAATAAAGATTCTGCATTCTATTCCCGCGTTCAAAGTGAAAGGGTGGTGCTCATATGAAACAATCGGACAAACAAAGACTTGCCAAGATTATTGATTAATTATCGTTGAAGTTATTTTGATGACCTTCTGGAATTCATTTTAGAAATAAAGCAGATATATGTAACTATGAAGTAGGCAAAGCTTCTTAATGGGCGATAAATACTAAAATTATGGAAGGAGAATGAGTGATGACAGATTTGAAAGATTTAGTAGAAAAGGTCAAAAATTTAGAAAAACTAACAGCTGAAGAGCAACCACAACAAATCAAACTTCTGCAAGAAATTGGGAAAGAATTGCTGACAGAGTATGTGATAAAGGTTGGCGATATCACAATTAAGCCACTTTGGGTCGAGGCATACTATTCTGATGCGAATACTGGTTTTGTTGACACTTCTGTTCATGGAGATGAATGTCAAAAGCAATATGACGTCCTCTATTTTCACCATAAAACGGATGATCCGCGCAGTGGAGTGGATATTTGCTTATCATGTGGAGATTATTATCTTTCCTATTTACTGAAGTACACTTTGGTCAACGGCGTATTCAAATCTCAAGCCCAATTGAGTAGCATGATTCCACAAGAATTACGAAATGCTAAGAATGTACTTGTAAAAGAATCAAATCCAACAGATGTGATTGTCTGTACTAGGAGAATCGGCATTAAATCCAGTGAATACAAAGACAAAGAACTGGCTATTGCGCGAGATATCAATCAACGCTTTGTTACAGAATCCGGTGAGAAGAAGTCTTTACCGCAAAAAATCGAGCTGTTAAAATCATACATTGATGCTCTTTATTCAGATGATGAAATTGCTACAGAAGAGCAAAAAAAGTCTATAAGTAATAAATTGGTTGGAGAATATTGGAAAAGCTTGTTCGAATAAATTTTCCAACATTAGATGCGAAGAAATAAGTTTGAATCATTTCAGTTTAAACATTTTTTTAATAGTATTTATCTTTCCATTTTTTGAATTTTATTATCGCAACAATGTTGCGGCATGAAACCATGGACGCACCGCCTCTATCTGTATAATGTGGCGGTGCGTCTCAAAATAAGGACTATCCAGCACCACTTTCTGACTATTTAGTGGTGCTGTTTTTTCTGTATTCTTCTATTTTTCTTATAATCCGCTGCTTATGTTCTGCTGCCGGATCATCTGTTGGCAAGGCTTCCTCTTCTTGCAATTGGTAACACTGTGAGGACGCTTCGTGCGTTACTGCTACATGGCTCTTTACGGTAGAACTGCGGATGCCCCGTATGTCAGAATAAAGCAGCGATTTCTTTTCGAGCAACGCTTCGGTAACCTTATTCAGAAAAGTTTCATTTTGAGCAAGGATGCTTTTTGCTATATCATAGCAGCGTTCCAACTCGATCTGTATGGCTGTCTCACTGCGAAGCTGCAGGCTTTTGGATATGTCACAGGATGTATTGTTTTCAATATCAAGAAACGAAAAACCCATTGTTCCTTTTTTTGCAATCGCATCGCGGATGGAACTGACTGCCTGCTCAATGTCAGTGCTGCAGCCATCGGCGGCTTGACCCGCATGCCGCATCTCAACTGCGGCTTTACCGCTCAACACGATGATTGTCTCCTCGTAGGCTGGAAGTGTTTTGCAGCGATGGACAAACCCGCCGCAGCGGTTTTCTTCGGAAGGAAGTAGGGAAACAAAACCGACGCTTCCGGGACAAAGTGTTTCAGCTACCACCAGATGACCGGCTTCGTGAAGCGCGACATATTTCATAACTTCATCCGAAACGCAGGGAATATCTTCATAAGCATCGTATTGCTGCTTCAGCACAGCACTTACCATATCTTTCATCTGGATACAGCTTTGGCGGCAAAATGCGGCGCGGACAGCAGCCTCATTCAGGATTGTTTCCAGTTCGGCGCAGGACTGATATCGCATCATCATTGCTAAATCTTTGATGTTGACATCGTCAGAGAGTCGTTTTCCTTTTATATAGTGTGCAATGATCGCTTCTGCATCAGATGCCGTCGGGGCTTGAATGTGAAGCTTTCTGTCAAAGCGGCCGGAACGCCGCAGTGAAATCGGTAACTTTCGGATTTCATTGGCTGTAGCGATCAGAAATACATTTGATTCCTTGATATCGTCAATTCCAGCCTGTACTGCCGCGTATTCCGGCGTGTCACGGTATGAAGCATCCTCAGTAGAGAATTTATCCATATCATCGAGAAAAATGATCGCCGGGGCATCTGCCTTTGCCTTCGCAAAAGCTTCCATAATACTGCTGATAAAGGCATCGCCGCCTCGATCCCGGCGTATGGTAATTGCGTTCAGTCCGCTTTCTTCAATCAAACATTTTGCTAAAAGGGTTTTACCTAATCCCGGGTCTCCATATAGCAGCAAGCCATGCGGCAACCTTGCGCCCATTTCTTCATAGACTGTTCGGTTGCGGATCATGTCGCAGATCTGCTGCAGCTCTTGTTTGATGGATTTGTAACCGATAACTTTGTCAAATGTGTTCATGATTTTTTCTCCTTTTCATTTTGTGACAACAGTATAGCAGTCCTTATAATAAAACCTAAGTTTATAAAAAATATTTTAAAAGAAAGCCAGTATGCCTTCTCACAGCCATTTTCTACTGGAATGCCTGAAAATTTTTTAATTTTTATAATAATTAGGTCTTATTTAAAAGTGTGTTATAGTGATGAAAAAAATGGAGGAAGACAATATGAAAGAACAAGAAAAAATCTTTGCACTTGCAGCAAACATACCGGTTATGCTGCTTGGCGCGCCCGGCATCGGAAAAACAGCCGCGATAACAGAATTCTCTAAAAAAATAAAAGGGGACTTGGTTGACATCCGTTTGTCAGCCGAAACTCCGAGCAGCTTTGAAGGAAAAGATTATATTTCTCCGCAAAGCGGTGATTTGGAGAAAGCGAGAGCATGGTGGCTGAAGAGAATCGATGAAAATCAGTGTGCGGACATTCCAACCATACTTTTTTTCGATGAGTATACAAATGCGCCGGATGCTTTGCAGCAGCTGGCTTATGCACCATTCAACGAACGGAGGCTGCATGGTGTTTCCTTTGATTATCAATTAAAAAACGGACAACCGGGGCTGTTTGTTTTCGGCGCGGGTAATCGAGTTGAGGATGAAACGGGCGCGAGAGAAATGGTTTACGCGTCAAAGACAAGAGTATTTACTGTAGATTTTGAAATTACGGTAAAAGAATGGTTGGATTGGGCCGAGAATAACGATATTGATTCTAAAATTCAATCTTTTTTGTACGCGAATCCGGACGCGCTTCTTGAAAAGCCATCCACAGGAACAGCTTGCCCGCGTGAATGGGCGAACTTGTCCGTTGCTTTGAAAAAGGGAATTTCCTGCCGAGAGGCTGCGCATGGGACAATCAGAGGAGCACATGAAACAAAATTCTGCGCATTTTACGATCAGGCTGACTTATGCCCGACAATCGAACAGATTGTCAGCGGAGCGGCGAAAAAACCGGACAAGGTGCATTTAGCCGCCTTTGCCGCAACTTTGGCGTTCGCGCTAAAAGAAGATACGGAGATAAAAAAACACTTTGCGGCTGTTTATGAATGGATTGCCGAACAAAGTCCGGAATGTGAAGTCATGTTTGCCAGATATGTGATTGACTTGCTTGGCAGCACTTTGCTTTCAGATAAAAATTGTATGCGTGTCTTGGGGCAGGCTGCGAAGAAAGCGGGGATTTACGCAAAATGAATTTTCATGCATTGATTTGGAAAGAGCCTTGGCTCACGCCTGTGGTTTTGAATATCAGACAGGTGTTCAAAACAACGAGGATTCCGTCCGTAGGGGTGTCACCGGATGGAAAAACGCTATATTATAATCCTGTTTTTTGGAAAAAGCTTAGCGCGAAAGAACAAATCGCTGTGCAAATTCATGAAATGCTGCACATTGTTTATCAGCATGCCGAACGAAGAAAAAATCGAGAACAAGCACGATGGAATCTTGCATGTGATATGGCAATCAATGAGCAGATTCGCATGGCGGAGTATCAGCTTCCGGAGGGGGCAATCGAAGGCGAGAACGATACAGCAGAAAATATCTATGAACGAATAAAAACGATATCTTTTTTAACCGAAGGAAAAAGTCAGAAGGATGCCTATATCAAAGCTATCTGTGCGGACATTGAAAAAAATGCCGAAGAGAATGTAATGGCAGGCGATTTACTTCCTTATAACGCAGATGGCACGCAATGCGGCCCGGAGAACGAAATTCTGAATGCGATAGAATTGAGCAAGCAGATGGCAGGGGCAGGGACTACAACTCTGTCAAAACTTTTTTCGCTGCAGAAAGGCAGAGCCGATTGGAAAAGTATATTGAGACATTTGGTGCAAAGCGTTGTCGGAGCCGATATGGATTATCTGACCTATGAGTTTGATGAATTTGGCGTTTGCGAAGATGTTCTGCTCCGAAAACCATCCGCGAAAATTTGCGCTTTGGTTGATGAAAGCGGCAGCATTGATGACTACTTGTATGAGGAATTTTGCGGCGAACTGAGAAGCTTATCATTCCTTGCGGAAGTTTATGCGTCAGGTTTCACTTATCGCACAGAGCTGCAGCCGGTACCGGTCAAAAAGTATTGCCGCACGATGAGTGGCGGAACGGATGTACGCCCGGCCTATGAACAAGCATGTAAAAAAGATTATGATTGTATTATCGTGCTGACAGATGGTTATCTTGAATTTCCGTCTCAAGAACCGATCGCGACAATTTGGGTAATGCCGGAGTCAAAAAGAAGAAAAATGGAGGTGTTAGTATGAAGAAACTTGGCAGTGTTGAAAAAGTAGAAGATTTTTTCCTGGCGGTTGCCGGTGGAGCTGATGTGAACGGAACATGGAGAGGCAGTCCGCTGGTTGAATATTTTTTTACCAGATCGATGCAGAATAGCGTCTTTTATCCGACAAAGCATCCGAGGGCAAAGGAGGATGCCGACGCGCGAAAGCTCGAAATTCTCCTTCTCTCCGGTGCGGATGTCAGTCCGCTTTTCACATCTTCATACGAATACTATGAATACGGCAATCTTGTCAGATTGATTACAAAACGTGCGGAATTGCTGAATATTATTTTGGCAAGCTCCCAAGCCCATGAAATCATCAAGACGGACGAAACACTCCTGCATGACCTTTTCCTTTTGAGAAGCAGCTTGCGAGAGGTCCTAAAAAAAATAGATGATATGCAATAAATGTGATATGATAGAAAGGAGCATAAAAATGGAAGTTTATTTATCTGACTGGTTTGATTACATGAGGAACGAAGTACCTGTATGTGCAAGAGTCATCGAGGGGATTCAGTGGGGCAAAGATGAGATTGTTTTCATCAAAAAAACTAGAGACACTTGGCTGCGTGATTTTATGCCGGTTAAAACCAAGAGCGGAAAGTATATCGCTTTTACTTACAAACCAATCTATCTGGAAGGCTATCCGGATCTGTGTACAAACTTTCAAAAAAATATTGCGCTACAGCTTGCAATTGATGATATTACGTATTCAGAAATCAGGCTGGATGGCGGAAACGTTATTTTTTCACCATCGAAAAATACTGCGATTATCAGTGATCGGATCTTTTTAGAAAATCCGAAATATGAAAAATCGTCTTTAGTTCGACAACTTGAAAAACTTTTGGAAGCACGTGTGATCATAATACCATCGCTCCCGAGTGATTTTACCGGACATGCTGACGGAATGGTCCGGTTCGTCGATGAAACAAAGGTTATCGGAAACAGAACCAAATTCAAGAACGGACTGGAACAGCGAATTAAAAATATTCTGCAGCTGCATGGCCTTGATGTAATTGAATTTCCGTATTTTTCCCAAAAGCGTTTTGGAATTTTTAATGCAGTCGGATGCTATATAAATTTTTTGGAAACAGAAAAAAATCTGTATCTTCCGGTATTTCATCACAGCATGGATGACGAAGCAATCAACTTCGCAAAAAAACTTTATACGAAGAATGTGATTCCGATTGAAATCTGCCATATCGCAATAGATGGCGGAGGACTGAACTGTATCAGCTGGACCAAATAGAAAAAGCAAAACAAAAGCAAAGCAAGTGAGGAAACAAAAGTGTTTTTTTATGAATATGAATATGAAAATGGATACAATTGGAAACGTGTTTACTATAATGTTCCTGATGCGGAAGAAGTCAAAGACAGCTTGCAAAGAATATCAACAATCTGCAGAGAAGAACTCAAAAACATGTATCTTGATCAGAGCATTCCCCAGTCGTATTTGAAATACGAATTGGATCAGATCAGAAGAAACAAATTGGCGGTTGAAATTGAAATTCTTTTTGAGAGTTTGGAGATAGGACGTGAAAAAGGCTATACAGAAGAACTGTACATACCTCCATTCAGCGGCACCCTAACCCTGTTTCTGCTCCGAAAGAAGCTTGGACTTCCGGCCATGAATCCGTTGCCGCCTCATTACAGATGCGACCTTGATGGATATGTGAAGTTCGATGAAAAGCAGACTGGATATGGAATGAATCTACCGGATTGTAAATGCCCGCGGTGCGGAAAAATGTTAAAAAAAGATGGTTATGATCTGCTGAAATATCAAAATCCAATTTACGCAGAGCTTGAAATCCCACTTGCTCCATCGGTGCACAAAATTATTTGCTCAGCGATCGCAGAGAGATTCCGGTGCGTAAAACCGGAAAAGAGCATAGAGTATCGCCGAATCCTATATACAAGTTTTAGCAAAGCGGAAATTATCGGAAATCTACGCAATATAATCGGACCGGTTCCAAATGAGTATGAAAAACAGGTGCTAAGGAAAACATTGAAAAACATAAAAGAGAATTTTATCGCATGGGTTGAACCTTTTTCATTGAAACCAGGTATTTCAGGATTTGCTCCTTCCGGGATCGTAGAAATTAGTGTCGATGATTTTCAGATGAAACCAGGTATTTCAGAGCTTCTTCCTGCTGGAATCGAAGAAATTAGAGTCTGTGATTTTCAGACTTTGGTCAGGCTGTATTGTTACATATATGGGAATTTTGGGAAGCCCAAATGTGTTTCAGATTTAACCAATCCGTTCTTCTTTGTCTCGAAAGAAGAACTTGCTGACAAACTACTCTCTTATGGAGTTCCGAAAAAAGAGGCATATGTATTTGGGATGAAGGCTCCATATATCAACGAGGAGTGGAAAAAAATATATGACACCTACAGGATTCCACCGGAGATGCAAGAACTGTGCTATTCTACGATTCGTTTATCTTCGAGATTTGAAGGAGTCTGGTGTGGGCAGCTTCAATATCAGGAGGCATGGTATCAAATACATTATCCGAAAGAGTATGAAGAATGCAGTGCTCCGTTTCGGGAATCAACATGAAGGGGAATGAATGATAAAAGCTTTAAGAATCCTATAAGCTGCAAGCACTACGAGCTGCCTGTAGCAGTGTATTAGACGATCAGGAGGAGGTGCCGATAATGGCGATGATTCTTATGTTGTAATTCCGGAGGGAGTGGATGCCATCGGCGGCGGTGTTTTTTTAGGTTGCGAAAATCTAAGCGCTATTGAATTTCCCAAAAGCTTAAAAACCATTGGCGACCGAGCATTTTTTGGATGCGGTAATCTCAAAGAGATTACCTTACCGGAGGGCTTTGAAGCAATTTATGACTACGTATTTGCAGGCTGCAAAAGCCTGGAAGAGGTCACGATTCCAGAATATGTGGAAATCGGGTACAGAGCATTTGATGATACACTCCGTAAAAGAAGGACTTTCTAAGATTCATTCGTTTACTACAACAGACGATAAAAAACTTGATTTCATCTTGCATTTTCTTGTATAATAAAGGCACTACTGCGGACGTATCCAAGATGAAAATATGTATCGGATTCAGTATTACCGAGACGATGATGAATAGCAAGAAAGGGGAATACCATGATTTTTTTAGAATACCCGAAGTGCTCTACCTGCCGCAAGGCTAAGGCATGGCTGGACGCACATCAGATTAACTATACCGATCGGCATATCGTGGAGGACAACCCGTCTGCCGCAGAGCTTGCGGCATGGCATCAGATGAGCGGACTGCCGCTTAAAAAATTTTTTAACACCAGCGGCATACTGTACAAAGAGATGAATCTCAAAGACAAGCTTCCGAATATGAGTGAGGCAGAGCAGTACGACCTGTTGGCGTCAAACGGCATGCTGGTCAAGCGCCCGCTTCTCATCGATAGCGGGAAAGTTTTGGTCGGGTTCAACGAAACCGAGTGGGAGGCTGCACTGCATGTGTAAGGAACAGAACCGAAGCGCAGATATCGAAAATGAATTAGCAGCAAAGAGCCGGGCAACTACAAGATTCAGTCTGGATGTCGATGAAAAGACATGGACTCTGTTGCAATATGATTTCGTTGATATGAACCAGTCTGTTCAGCCGGAGTTGATTGCGGCTATAGAGAAAGAGGGTGTTATTCTATATGAGAAAGTTTGAAAATTTCGGCAAATCGCAGAAGCATCATGGATGTAAATCAATATACAAAAAGAGCAGGAGGAATGATTATGAAATTAGCTGAGGCATTACAGGAACGGGCGGATATCAACAGCCGCCTTGCGGAGCTTTATCCGCGGCTTTCGAATAACGCAATTGTGCAGGAGGGGGAAAAGCCCGCGGAGGATCCACAAAGTTTGATCGATGAAATCGAAAGCTGCACCGCGCGCCTTGCGGAACTGATCGCGCGCATCAATCTGACCAATTGCAGCATTCGCGTCGATGGCAAGACTCTGACAGAAATGATCGCCGAAAAAGACGCGCTGAACGCTAAGATCAATCTATATCGAAATTTGATCGGCGCGGCAAGCAATGTGGCGCATCGCGCGACCAGAACAGAAATCAAAATCAAGAGCACCGTCGATGTCGGCAAGCTGCAGAAACAAGCGGATGCTTACGCCAAAGAGCTGCGGATTTTGGACAACCGCCTGCAGGAGGCAAACTGGCTGAACGAACTGTTATAGCGCGGACGATAAAAACCGTATGGCAGACTTTGCGGCGGTTTTTGTCATGAAATAAAAGTTGGTAGCGCAGCGGAGCGAATGTGATCTCTGTGGCGGAGAATGCGACCACAATACATAGTTGGGAGTGCCGTAGGCTGGCTGGGTTCAAATCCCTGAGAATGGTTATGCCTAAATTGTCATAAACGCACATCGCATCCTGTATCTTTACGACCAAACATTGACTGCTGCGCGAGGGAGCGGTAAGGGGAAATAAAATGGAGCTGTCGCACAGTTGATCGAATTCATCGACCGGCGCGACAGCTTTTTTATAGCGCAATCTTTTGCGGGAAGGCTTCGTCCTTCAAAACACCCCACATTTTATCGATATAGGCGAGGGTATAGAAGTTTTCGTAATAGTGGTAGTAAAACGCGCCCTTAAGCGTCATCTGATAGATGCCGTCTTTTTCGACAGCAAAGCCGAGCAGCTTGGCAAGCTTCAGCTCGAAACCGTATGCTTTTTTGAGTGAAATGCCAAAGAAACTTTCAAAGGCCGCGGCATCAACGCGGGTGCTGTACGCGGTCCAGAACAGGTAGTACAGCATCCGCTGGCGCGGAGAGAAACGGAGCGTCAGAGAGGTCGGAAGCTCACCTTCGGCGATTCTTTTACAGTATGCTTCGACAGAAAACGTGTTGACCTTGAACTGGTTTTTAAGCAGGGTGGTTGCCGAACAGCCGAAACCCAAAAAGTTATCCCGCGTCATGGAGGAATAGCTCGCGTTTTTGTCGGCGGAGAAGGTCCAGATGGAGCTGCGGATATAGCCTTGTGAGCTGCAGTAACAGGTGATTTCGTTCAGAAGCGCCTGTTTTTCTTTTTTTGACATCGCGGAGACAGTGCCGGAAGTGAAGGTAAAGTCAATGAAGGGATAGATCGCGATATGATTCGCGCCGCTTTGGAAGGCGGTGTCGATATCATTTTTTAAGTCTGTGAAGGTTTGAGACGGCAGCGCAAAAATAAAGTCCATGGAGACTGTTTCAAACGGGACTTCGGACAGCGCGCGTTTCATGGCCGCGGCATCGACCGCGGGCCTTCCCAGAATATCCTGATATTTTGATGCAAAAGACTGCACACCAATGCTGATTTTATTCACGCCGGCTTCTTTCAGAATGGAAAGAAGAGCGGGCGTTACGTGATCTGGATGCAGTTCTATCCCAATTCCCTCGGTGATGACAAAGTGCTCGCGGACAGCGGCGATGATCTCTCCGAGACGACCCGCGGCCAGCGTCGGTGTCCCGCCGCCAAAGTAGAGGCTGGTTACTTCTTTTTTGCCCGCATACCGGCTTCCGACCAGATGAATCTCCTGTAGGAGAGCATCCAGATAACGGTCGCAGAATTCCCGATTGTACAAGACTTTGCAGTAGGGACAGAAACCGCAGATGTTCTCACAAAAAGGAATATGAATATACAGACCGAGCGAATCGCAGTCTCCGTAAGGCAGTTCTCGGTCATATTCATTTTGAAAAAGAAACGGTTTTGTTGAACGTGTCAACCACATCCTTGTAAGATTTGTAATGATACTCATAATGCTGTTCGCTGTGCCTTTCGCTGTTTTTTGATTCGTCTAAATATATTTTAAATACGTCATCAGCATTTCCAAAATGATCTTTGTGTTCCCGCTGAACAAAAGGGTGTATTCCGCGACAAAGAAATATCCGCATGCTTCACAGAGACCAGGCACTTCGACGCAGCGCCCGCAGATCGAGAGTTTACCGTTTTCCATGACAACGCACTGATGACAGGGGGTAGGAAAACTGCCGGTGACCAAATAGGGGAATGCGCTTCGCAGGTTAAACACCGGAACGCCGGCTTTCATCATTTCGGTTATGACCTCGCAGCACTCTGCCTTTTGCGTCTGAGAAAGCGCCAACTGCCGAGTGTCCGGATACGGGGTATGAAAATTGAAGGAAACAGCGCGGATGTTCGGCGTATCTCGGGCGGTCAGACAGACATGACGCACAGCATCTTTGTTGACGCGGTTGATAGCCATGTAAAGACAGATATTGTCAGAGGCTGCGTTTTGAATATTTTGCATGATGGTGTCGTAGGTATCACCGCGAATGGCGTTGTGCCGCTCGCGGTCACCGTCCAAACTGAGCAAAATCAGGTCAGCTTCCGGAAGCTCGAGCGGAAAAGTGCCGTTGGTGACAACATTGACGATCAGAAAACCCATTTTCTTTGCTTCGATGACCAGCTCCCGCAGGGAACGTTCACCGTCACGCCAGAGGAAGGTTTCACCCCCGCAAAAGAAGAGAATGCGCACGCCCATATCGTAAAGCTGCTTCATCTCTTCACGAATCTGCGCGTAGGGATAAAGAACCGCGGTAATGTTGTTGACCGAACAGTGCCTGCACTGCAAATTACATTTGTCAGTGAGAATGATGGTGCCGAGAATCGGTTCTCTTTTTTTGAACAGGATTGTCCGAACGCCGAATTTCGCGAAATGGAAAAAAGAAGAAATTTTCATATTGTCCCTCACTTTTCTGTAAGCTTGCCCGTAGGCGTGCTTTACAACAGTCTACCATGTTCCCACGCGCGCCGCAATACAGGATTCGCCGCGACGCGGATTCTGAACAAATCTTAAGATACAGCTTTCGCTATCACAGGCTTCACAATCTGTACCCATGCTGCAATTCATCCCAAGATTCATGCAATTCTTCCCTAAAGCAACAAACCCTTGATAAAAACAGCTATAATTAGAAAAAGGTTACTTTATCATGATAAAGTGGAGGGTACGGCTATGAAAGAAAGAAAAAAGAAAAAGAAATTAGTGATTCGGTTGTAGCTTATGCCGGTCCTGCCGGAACTCGATCCTGTATGTTCTCCGCGCCCACTGATGCCGGAAGCCGCAGCCTCGGGCACGATCTCCGTTGCTGCTTTCCGGTGATTTCAAAGCTTGTTAAATGTTTATTTTATCAAAACCCCATTGAAATGGAGATGGTTAAGGTGTATAATATTTTAGCTGAATTCGTTAATCAATTTGAAATTTTTAATATACGGAGGACAAAAATGAAAGTTTTAGTAATCAACTGCGGCAGCTCGTCCTTAAAGTATCAGGTTTTGGACATGACGAACGAAAACCTGCTCTGCAAGGGTCTGGTTGAAAGAATCGGCATGGACGGTTCTGTGATCGGTCACGAAAAGATCGGTCAGGATAAGATTAAAACCGAAGTACCGATGAAGGACCACAAGGATGCCATTGCGCAGGTACTCGCAGCAATTCAGGATCCGGAACATGGTGTTGTAAAATCCATGTCAGAGCTCGGCGCTGTCGGTCACAGAGTCGTACATGCGGGCGAAAAGTACGCGAAGTCCGTACTGATCACAGAAGAAGTCATCAAGGCCCTGCAGGAGTGCGTACAGCTCGCGCCGCTGCACAATCCACCGAACCTTCTGGGTATCGCCGCTTGTCAGGAACTGATGCCGGATACACCGATGGTAGCGGTTTTCGATACGGCGTTCCATCAGACGATGCCGCCGGAATCCTATATTTACGCGCTTCCGTATGAATACTATACGAAATACGGCATCAGAAGATACGGCTTCCACGGAACCTCTCACAAGTATGTCGCGGAAAAGGCGTCTCAGATGCTGAACGTAAATCTGGATGACCTCAAGATTATCACCTGCCACCTTGGCAACGGCGCGTCCGTATCCGCGATCAAGAGAGGCAAATGTATCGATACCTCCATGGGCTTCACGCCGCTGGAAGGTCTGGTTATGGGAACGCGCTGCGGTGACATCGACCCGGCGATCGTAACTTACATCAGAGAAAAAGAAAACCTGCCGCAGGGCAAGGCGAACGAAATCCTCAACAAGAAATCCGGCGTACTCGGCATTTCCGGCGTATCCAGCGACTTCAGAGATATTGAAAACGCTGTAGCGGAAGGAAACGAAAGAGCCGCACTGGCCTTAAAGGTTTTCGCGCATAAGGTAAAATTCTATATCGGCGCTTACATCGCGGAAATGAACGGTGTTGACGCGATTGTATTCACAGCGGGTGTCGGCGAAAACGACGTCACGATGAGAGAACTGATCTGCAACGAGATGGGCAACCTCGGCATTAAGCTTGACCTTGTCAAGAACAAGGTAAGAGGCAAGGAAACCATCATTTCCATGGATGATTCCAAGGTAAAACTGCTGCTGATCCCGACAAACGAAGAGCTGATGATCGCCAGAGACACCTACAATATCGTAAGAGGCCTGAAAAAATAACAAATTCCGTCTATTACAGTAAATTTATTGTTGACAAACAGTGTATTTTCAGTATATACTTTAATAGTTGACGATTAAAAAAGATTTCTATAAAGACGAGATTTACCATAAGGAGGTGTACGATATGGCAGTGCCTAAACGCAAAACTTCTAAAGCCAGAAGAGATAAGAGAAGATCACCGAACATGAAGATGACTGCACCTGGATTATCTATTTGTCCACAGTGCCACGAACCGAAGCTTCCGCACAGAGTGTGCCCGAACTGCAACTACTATGACGGAAAAGAAGTAGTCGCTACAGAAGCATAAACAATCGGAAGCGTTCCATGATTGAATTAAAACGGCAAGTCTTTAAAAGATTTGCCGTTTTTGGTATGTCTATACGAGTTGATATTCCCGCAGAGCTTCGTAGAGTTTGTATTGTGTTTTGTTGCTCGGCGGACAGAGCGGCAGACGGTATTCCAACTCGCAAAAATCCATAAAGTGCAGGGCGGCTTTGACCGGAATCGGATTGACCTCGCTGAATATCACGTCGATCAATGGTTTGAGCGCGACCTGTGTTTTGCCTGCCTTCTGAACATCGCCCGCGAGATAATCGTGGATCATGCGGCTGTATTCGGCAGGGATGATATTGGATACGGTTGAGATGCATCCGCGGCCGCCTAAAGAAAGAACCGGTACGGTTTGGTCATCGTTACCGGAATAAATGCTGAAATCATCGCTGATATGCGCAGCGAGCCCGCAAATCTGCGAAATGCTGCCGGAAGCTTCCTTAAGGCCCACGATGTTCGGATGCTCCTTGAGCTTGCCAACCGCCTTCGCACCCATATTAACACCGGTGCGGGAAGGAACGGAATACATGATGATCGGTGTGGAAACAGCGTCCGCGATTTTTTCAAAATGCGTGATGAGACCGGCTTCCGTACATTTGTTGTAATAAGGCGTGATGATCAGCAGACCGTCAACACCGAGCGTCTCCACCTCCTGTGTCAGCGCCAGTGTGCTTTCGGTACAGTTTCCTCCGGTTCCGGCAATGACCGGAACTCTTCCCGAGACCAAATCGACGGTAAACTTGGTGAGCTGTATCTTTTCTTTGGTTGAGAGCGTAGAGGCTTCGCCTGTCGTACCACAGACAACGAGCGCGTCGATACCTTGCGCGATCTGCCATTCAATCAGTTTTCCCATGTGGACGTAATCGATCTTACCGTCCTTAAATGGTGTGATCAGGGCAGTAGCCGCGCCGCTAAACAAAATCAAAGGATTCACCTCCGTTAAAACGAAAATCACATAAATGACTTACTTATCTGGCTTTACTAACATTTATATGAAGATCACTTAATATTGTTGAAAAAATACCACAAAAGTGGTAAAATTAAATGTCATAGAGTCATGCAAAAAATGAAAAGCATACATATAAGATAGAATCGAAAAAGACAAAGAGAGGTATTTAAAATGACAGAAAAACTGAGAGTCGGCATCTTGGGCGCGACAGGTATGGTAGGACAACGCTTTATCTCATTGCTTGAAGATCATCCATGGTTTGAGGTTGTGACCCTCGCGGCGAGCGGACGCAGCGCCGGACAGACCTATGAAAAGGCGGTAGAAGGAAGATGGAAGATGGATACGCCGATTCCGGAGGCAGTCAAAAAACTCGTGGTGATGCATGTGAATGAGGTGGAAAAGGTCGCGGCAACGGTGGACTTCGTGTTCAGCGCGGTCGATATGAGCAAGGATGAAATCAAGGCCATCGAGGAAGCTTATGCCAAAACGGAAACGCCGGTCGTTTCCAACAACAGCGCGCACCGCTGGACGCCGGACGTGCCGATGGTCATTCCGGAGATCAACCCGCAGCATTTCGAGGTTATCGAACATCAAAAGAAACGTTTGGGCACGACACGCGGTTTCATCGCTGTTAAGCCGAACTGTTCGATTCAAAGTTATGTGCCGGCACTTGAGGCATGGAAGGAATTCGAGCCTTACGAGTGCGTGATCACAACTTACCAGGCGATTTCCGGCGCGGGCAAGGACTTTAAGGCATGGCCGGAAATGATCGAGAATATCATCCCGTATATCGGCGGCGAAGAAGAAAAGAGCGAGCAGGAACCGCTGAAGATCTGGGGACATATCGAAAACGGAGAGATCGTCAAGGCAGCAGAGCCGAAGATCACCTGTCAGTGTCTGCGTGTACCGGTACTGAACGGACACACTGCGGCAGCTTTTGTCAAATTCAGAAAAAAACCGACCAAAGAGCAGCTGATTGAAAAGCTCGAAAGCTACCATGGCTTCCCGCAAGACGAAAAGCTGCCGATGGCGCCGGAGCAATTTATCAAATACTTTACCGAAGATGATCGGCCGCAGGTCAAAGCGGATGTAGACCGCGACAAGGGCATGGGCATCTCGATCGGCAGAGTCAGAGAAGACAGTGTCTACGATTATAAATTTGTGGGACTTTCTCACAATACTGTCAGAGGCGCGGCCGGCGGCGCGGTGCTTTGCGCCGAAACGCTCAAAGCGAAAGGGTATATCACAAAGAAGTAAAGGGAGATTTTTAGATTATGAGTTATTTTGAAGCGATTATTTTGGGTCTTGTGCAAGGGCTCGCGGAGTTCCTGCCGATCAGCAGCTCCGGCCATCTGGCGCTGCTGCAGCAGGCGTTCGGCATTCACGAGGACAAAGTATTGCTGTTCGCGGTGCTGCTGCATGTCGGCACCTTGATTTCGGTCTTCATCGTATATTG
>Ga0129311_1001228_pt1 | contig 18725 bp, 14 predicted proteins | sample Go1ome_FD_94435 | JGI IMG/M metagenome (GOLD analysis project Ga0129311, IMG submission 94435) | Western lowland gorrila individual fecal microbial communities from Wisconsin, USA - Go1022B metagenome | ecosystem: Host-associated > Mammals > Digestive system > Large intestine > Fecal | place... | reverse complement strand
GATATGACACGTGTATGTTTTATTGGTGAACCAGAAGAACGTTATAAGAAGATTTATGATGTTGTCTTAAAAGCACAGCTTGCAGGTTTAAAGGCAATTAAAGAAGGTGCTCTTGCAAGTGATTGTGATTTAGCTGCCAGACAAGTGATTATTGATGCAGGTTATGGTGAGTATTTTGATCATGGACTTGGACATGGAATAGGTGTCACTGATAGTAATGAAGGACCTATTTTAAATAGTAAGAGTCAGACAATCTTAAAAGAAGGTATGATGATGTCATGTGAACCAGGTATTTATATACCTGGAGTAGGTGGCATTAGAATAGAAGATGATGTCCTTATTGAAAATGGTGTAGGTGTTCCACTTAATAAAACGACTAAGGACTATATAATACTGGAGGAGAAATAATATGCATTATGATTTTGATGAAGTACATAATCGTTTAGGTACTTATTGTACACAATGGGATTATATTGAAGATCGTTTTAATAAGAAGGATTTAATACCATTCTCTATTTCTGATACAGACTTTATTATTCCTAAACCAATCACAAAAAAGATTCATGAAGTAGCAGATCATCAGATTTATGGTTATACAAGATGGAATCACCATGATTTCAAATCTTCTATTACTACTTATTTTAAAAGAAGATTTGATACAGATATGGAAGAAGACTGGATTCTTTATAGTCCCTCTGTAATGTATTCTGTATCATTACTGATTCGTTTATTAAGTCAGCCTCATGATAAGGTATTGACTATGAACCCTATGTATGATGCTTTTATTAATGTGATTAAAGAAAATGATAGAGAACTTCTTTCTCATCATCTAATAAAGGAGGAGGGTACATTCAAGATTGATTTTGAAGTCTTTGAAAAGCAGGCTCAGGAAAGTACTTTATTACTTCTCTGTGCACCTCATAATCCAACAGGTAGAATATGGAGTGATGAGGAAATGCGTCGTATGATTGAAATATGTAAGAAATATCAGGTAAAGATCATTTCTGATGAAATTCATATGGATATTAGAATCAAAGATGCGAAACATCATCCACTAATGAAATACTATGATGAATATAAAGACATCTTTACAGCAAGTTCTTCAAGTAAAACACTCAATACACCTGGTTTAATAGGTTCTTATGTCATTATTCCTGATGAAAAGATTAGAGATGAATTCCTAGGTGTGACTAGAAGAAGAGATTTTCTTAATTCAGCAAGTATATTTGGTATGTATGCCACTATGATTGGCTATACTGAATGTGATGATTATATTGATCAGTTAAATGAATATATTCGTGGAAATATGGAACTTGTAGAAAACTTTATAAGAGATGAATTAAAAGACTTCAAGTTCCAAAGACCAGAAGCCACATATCTTGCCTGGATTGATGCAAGAGATGTCCCATTCACTTCTGATGAGATTCAGGATGCACTTGTGAATGTAGGAGGGGTTGCCATTATGAAGGGTGAAATCTATGGTGAAAATGGTGCAAAGTATTTAAGAATGAACTTAGGTTGTCCTCGCTCTAAGATTGAAGAAGGATTAAAACGATTCAAGAAAGCAATGGATTACTTATACAATAAATAGAAGGAGATTGTCTTATGCGTATTTTATGGAATAAACTCACATTCTGGCTAGATAGAAAGCCATCTAAAGTCCCTTTTGCCTCTAGAGTATTTGCGTATGTCTTAGACTGGGTGATTGGAGGTATTCTTTGTGGATTACCAGCTGTCGCAATCTACAGCATGGTAACTAAACGTGATGATATGTTTAGTGATTTATATGTATTTGCCGCTTTAGGATTTCCTAAATGGTGGGGTTATGTTGCAGGATTATTATGCTTAGTAGTGGCAGTAATCTATTTTGTATATATCCCATATAAAGTATATCCAGGTCAGACACTTGGTAAGAAGATCATGAAGTTAAAGATTGTCAGACTAGATTGGCAGCCAATAGATATCAAAACACTTGTAATAAGAAATATTGTGGGCTTATTACTTATTGAAAGTGTATCTATGATTGTGAGTCGTTATCTTAGACAGATGTTGACTCTAGCGACAGGGATCTATTTTGAATATTACTTAACAGCTATTGGTGCAATACTAACTATTATCTCAGGTGTAATGGTCTATAATACAGGCTCTAGAAGAGCTATTCATGATTATATTGCGAAAACAACAGTAGTAGGTATAGAGGAAGAAGCACCTGTACCTAAGAATAGAAAAGAAAGACGTAAGAAAAGAAATAAACACGCATAAGACTCAGGATGGGCATTTTTGTCCATCTTTTTTTACGCGATTTTTACATCCGCTCTAATAGAAAGGAGATTCGTAGGGTGGGTATTGCTATCACGTTTACGTGATAGCGTATCCTCAAGTTACGAGGATGTAAATAACGTGTTTAAGAAGATTGAGGAAGTTAGTAAGTTATCTGGAGTGAGTAAGCGTACATTACAATATTATGATGATGAAGGTATATTGCCTGTTAAACGTTCAAAGAATAATTATAGACTCTATGATGATGAGACAATGGAAAGACTATGGGAAGTCTTATGGTACAAGGAAATGGGGTTTGATTTAAAGGAAATTAAATTGATTCTAGAAGGAGTGAAGCAGGAAACTGTAATAGAAGAGAAAGTAAATAAAATCAATAATACGATAAGAGTATTAGAGGAACAAAAGAAAGTGATAGAATATATACAGAGATATTCTATTCCAGTAAAGAGTGAAGAGAATAATAAGACATATAAAGACCAAATAAAACTAATAAGAAAAGAACAAGGTATGTAGGAGGGAAGAACTTATGAAGATCAGTAAAATGATTGATGACGTCAAAGATAGTATCAATGATACTAAATCGAAAGTAGTTAAAGCAGTTGATGATGCAGAGTTAGATAAGCGTGCAAAGGAACTAAGTGATGCTGCAGGAGATAAATTGAAAGATATTGATATACAAAAAATGGGTACTGAAATATTTGATACAGTTTCTCAGGGTGCAAAAGAAGGTGCTTCATTTGTATCACAAGGACTTAAAGATGGTGGAGATATGCTTTATAAGGGTGCTGAATCTTTTAAGAAATCTGTTGAAGATTTTAAAGAACAGAAAGAAGTCAGTCTTGATGATCAATTACATGATGCGGTGAATAAGTATAATGCGGAATATGCAGAGTTTGAAGGCTATGGTTCATCTATATTAAGACAAAGAGAACGTTCAGTAGATGTGTTGAATAATGTAGAAATATTGATTAATAGTATTGCGAATCATCCTAAGAGTTTTGATGTAGATCTTCAGGATATTCAAGTAGAAAAGAAGAAGTTTAAAGATGTATGTGATTATGCTGTAGATGAATTAAGTGCAGCAAAGAAATCCGCATTAAGTGTAGGAGCAGGATTATCATGTGGTGTTGCTGTTGCAAGTTTAGCACCTAGTGCAGCAATGTGGGTTGCTACAACATTTGGAACAGCATCTACAGGAACAGCTATATCAGCATTATCAGGTGCTGCAGCAACAAGTGCACAATTAGCTTGGATAGGTGGAGGTGCTCTAGCTGCTGGTGGTGGAGGAATGGCTGCAGGAAATGCATTCTTAGCTCTTGCAGGACCTGTTGGATGGTCTATAAGTGGTGCTACATTACTTGCTTCAGTGGTGTTATTTGCGAACAAAAAGATGAAGTTAGGCAAAGAGAAAAAAGAAGAAATTGAAGCAGTTTTACGTAATGTAGAATCTATTAAAGAGATTAATTATGCAGTTAAACAATTGCTTGATAAGACATCAAAGTTAAGAGAAATGTTGAATACTCAATATGGTCAGTGTATGCCTTGTTATGGAAAGAATTTCTTAGAACTATCTGAAGATCAACAAATGTTATTGGGGACTCTTGTGAATAATGCAAAGTCACTTGCTGCAACACTTAGTGAAAATGTAGAGGTGTAGTGTAAATGATGGATAAGACTAAAACTATTAAAAGTGGACAGGAACAAGCTGTTGCTTCTTGGATTAACTATTTAAATCAAGTACGCTTGAATCAGATGAATGAGGTGTTGAAGCAAGAACATTCTAATTTAAATGAAGCTATGGCTACTATAAACAAAACATTAAATAAAATTAGTGTAGATATAGTTAATAATGGAAAAGGTCGTGGTGGTGTAACAGGAATGCATGGGTTTATTGCAGAAGTTTCAGAATGTGGTATTGGTAACGCACGAGAACAGATAGTGGGTAAAGTTCCTATCTATAAGTGGATTAATGATAATGGTCCTGATGATTTGCAAAGAGGAAATATATTGATTCAACAGAAATTTGTGAATTCAGGTGGGCATTTATCACTATATGCTATTCGTCAACATTTTAAACAATATCCAGACTATTTAGATAACAATAAAGCTTATCAAATTCCAAAGGACCATTATGATAGAATTAAATGGTTACTCTCTATTCCAGAGGAAAAGGCTAATAAGATGCCTACTTCTACAGGTGAATTTTCATTGAAACAGTGGAAAGAAGTGCATAAGTTCTTTGAAGAAGGAGATATTCCTTTTGAAAAAGTAGAACCGTCTTTATTGAGGTATGATGAGGTTCAGAAAGGTAAATATGAAGAGACTTTTTCAAAAGAAGTTGATAGCTTAAAGAAAACAAATAAGGAAAGAGTAGCTCATGCAAAAGAGGAAGCTGCACCTAAACTATCTGAAGGCGTAAAAGCAACAGTTGTTTCTGCAGGAATTGAAGGAGCTTCATCATTATGCTTAGAAATCAGTAAAAAGAGAAAAGAAGGAAAGAAACTTAAAGATTTCAATGGTGATGATTGGAAAGATATTGCAGGAGCTACAGGAACAGGAACTTTAAAGGGTGGTATTAGAGGTGCATCAATCTATACACTTACTAACTATAGTGCAACACCTGCAGCTGTAGCGAGTGCTATAGTAACAGCATCCTTTGGAGTGGCAGATCAAGTTTATCAATTAAAACAAGGACAAATAGACGAACAAACATTTATAGAAAATTCTGAAATGTTGTGCTTAGATGCATCAGTAAGTGCACTATCTTCATTTGCAGGACAAGTACTTATTCCTGTACCAGTTATAGGAGCAGTTATTGGTAATACTGTAGGGACTATGATGTATCAGATTGCGAAAGATAACTTCTCATCTTATGAACAGAAGATATTTGAAGAGTATAAGGAATCAATATATCTTGTGGATAAAGAACTCAATGAACAGTATCAAGAATTTGTAGATGAAATGGGTAAGGATATGCAGATATTTATGGAATTACTTGATAAAGCATTTGCGCCAGATATATCTCTTGCGTTTGAAGGATCTATTGAGTTAGCTAAATCGTGTGGTGTTCCAACTGATGAGATATTAGATGGTAAAGATAAATTAATAGCATATTTTCTAGATTAAGAGAAATGGAGTAAAGGACCTGGAAATCATTCCAGGTCCTTACTTAATAATCTGACAATGTTCAGTCACCCATGGAGCACTTAAACATCTCATTTTATTGTTGAAGTTAATGTATAGTTTTCTTTTATCATCTGAAATACTATTCACAATACCAATACCATATGTAGGGTGAATAACCATATTTCCTTGTTTAATAGATTCAATTTGTGAATCAAGTTTCTTTTGCTTATTTTCCATATGAAGGTTGATTTCTTCTACTTTTGGATTATAAAGTCTTGAAGGTAATGCTCCAATCTTTCGGCAACACGCCTTCCATGAAGCACCATGACTTGATTTACCATTAAGCATAAAATCCATATAATGTGCATACTCGTGTCTAATTACATCTAAAGCAGATGCTTCAGACCATTCAGGATTCCCAAAATAAAACAATGAGAAATGAAACTTCTTTGGTTTCTTATTAATAGTATCAATATAGAAACATCCTAATGTATGTTTAGCTTTTCCAAATGTGATAGGTAAATCAGCACCATGTAGTCCAGTAATACTATCTAGCTTTTTAAATTCTTCTCTAATTCTTTCTTCATCCCATACTTTATTTGACATTTTAATCAACTCCTTTACTCATAATGTAAGGGAGTATTTTTTTCCCTGTTTTAGATTCAACAAATTAATCATTCTATTTATGATTATCTGTATAAAAATAGGGAAAAATAACTGGACATACATTATAGGTGAGGACGGTGATAACAATGAAATATGAATCATTAGATAAAGTTAAATCAAAAAAAGAAATTGAAGAATTGAATAGCATTAAATATAAAGGATTAAATCACCCTTTATGTCTGACACGTTTACATGGAATCACTCATGCATTAGTCTATGGATCACAACGAATGGAAGATTATACAAAGCAACATAAGTGTATGTTTGATAAGTATATTAGTCAGACCATTAAACTCTATCATGACAAAACATATCAATATCATATTAAACGTAGTAAATATGTAATGAAATTTTCTCGTGAGTTTGTTAGAAAGAATGATGATTACAATTCTAGAAAAAACAAAATGTCTAAATATTTGTTCAAGGTACGTTTATACACTAAACTCATTGAAATTGTACAGCAACATTGTTTAGATGAAATTATGATCACTAAACATGCACTTCTGCTAAAGATTGATACTTATTATAATGCTGGTAATTTATTTTTGGGTAAACATATCACTTATAATCCAAATATGTTTGATGAGTCTATAGAAAGATTTAAACAGTTAATGATGTCAGATGAAGAGAGTATCAATAATAAGTTGATGAAAGTATATGAGGGAGTAGACGAAGAAAACTTAAATTAGAATAACAAATCACATATGGTGAGAACTATATATGAGGATAGTATGGATGATTTGTAGTCTATCTATCCTCTTTTTTATAGGATTCAATTATTTAAAAAAGAATGTGTAAAAAGAGGGAAAAATAAAAGGACATACATTATAAGTGAAGGTTGGTGATGCAAAAGGAAAATAAATCATAGAATTTTAAATAACCTGCCTATTGTGCATTCAAATAACGACTTCTCCTTTTGTCATAAAGTATAACCTAAGTAACAGATTTACTCGAAACACTTTAGGCAGGATTGATTTCTATCAATGTAATTAAACAACTCATAATAGAAAATCTTAAGAAAGGTAATCGATCAATCAATGGATTGATTAGTATATAAGCTTATGGATCATATCATTCAGTTCTTATTAATATATTTAATTATTCCTATGTTTGGACCTTGGATTGCGAGTACGGTTTCAAACTTGATTACTACATTTGTATCATATATGCCGTCAATTGTCCTATTGTCAGTGCTAGGTGCTATTATTAAATTTACATATAACTAAATAACCTCCTGAAAGAGCCTTTGTATTTGACTATTCAAACACAAAGGCTCTTTTTCTTTACAAAGTAAACAGGCATCAATGATTAGTATGAATCTTTTAATATAGAAATAGTATTTCAGTATGCTTATAATGATATAGAAAGGAGGAACCAACAATGAACTTAAATCAATTAGATACAGAACAGTCTAATCCTCATTCATTACATATAGATGAGATGTCTACAATGGATATTCTTACTACTATTAATAATGAAGATCAGAAAGTTGCTTTAGCTGTAAAAGAAGTTTTACCACAAATTTCAAAAGCGGTTGATTGTATTTATAACCAGATGTGCAAGGGTGGTAGATTAATCTATATTGGTGCTGGTACATCAGGAAGATTAGGTGTATTAGATGCTTCAGAATGTCCTCCTACTTATGGTATTGATCCTACACTTATACAAGGATTAATTGCAGGTGGAAAAGAAGCACTCACAACTGCCATAGAAGGTGCAGAAGATTCTCAAGAACAAGCTATAGAGGACTTAAAGAATATCCACTTAATAGACAAAGATGTTGTATGTGGTATTGCTGCATCAGGTAGAACACCTTATGTCATAAGTGCTTTACAATATGCACATACTGTTGGTAGTGAAACAATTTCTATTTGTTGTGTTCATAATGGAGATATATCAAAATATGCTCATTATCCAATAGAAGTTATTACTGGTGCAGAAGTCGTGACTGGTTCTACAAGAATGAAGGCAGGCACTGCCCAGAAACTTATCTTAAATATGATTTCTACATCTGTCATGATCAAAAGAGGAAAGGTCTATAAAAACCTAATGGTTGATGTACAGCCTACTAATGAAAAACTTAAGATGAGAGCTGTTAATATTGTTTCACAATCTTTAGATTGTTCTGAAGAAGAAGCCAGAACATTATTAACAAAGTGTCACTACAATGTAAAGATTGCGATATTATCTGGTTTGACAGGTAAAGATGAAAAAGAATGTGAAGAAGCTCTTCTAAAAAACAATGGAAACATCAATAAAACTGTAAGAAACAATCTATAATGAGGTAACAGAAATGTTGTATATAGGTATAGATGGCGGTGGCACAAAAACAAAGATGGTTCTCTTTGATGAGAACGGAACACGTTTAAAAGAATTAACCCTTCCTACAGTACATGTTCTCACTCAGCTACAAGATCAAGCCATTGAAATATTAAGAAACGGTATCAATCAGCTAGATCCTGATCATAATGCAATCATTGGTGCAGGACTTGCAGGATATGGCCAGCAAAAAGAACTAAGAGACAAAATAGAATATATTTGTAAACAGGCATTTGGAACTAGACCTTTTGTAGTAGAAAGTGATGTAAGAATTGCGATAGAAGGTGCATTAGATGGTCATGATGGTATTGTGGTCATTGCAGGAACAGGCAGTATTGCCTTATCACTTAAGAATAATAAGCTCACACGTTGTGGAGGCTGGGGTTATCAATTAGGAGATGAAGGCAGTGCTTATTGGATTGCGAAGAAGATGTTTAATACATTCTGTAAAGAGATAGATGGTAGACTAGAAAAAACAGTTCTCTATGATCTAATTATGAAAGAATGTCATCTAGATATTGACTATGATATTATCACATTTATGAATCATCTGAATCGTACATCTATTGCATCCTATGCTTATATCAATGGTTTAGCTGCAGATAAGGGAGATTCTTATGCGATAGAAATATATAAACAGGCAGCATTAGAAATTTGTTCACTCATACAAACACTCTTAAAAGAACATAACTCAACACCTCATATTTCCTATATTGGAGGGGTATTTGAGCATGCTTCTCACTATATTCTACCTGTTTTAAATGAAACAATAGAGACTCTTATTTCACCTATCCATACACCGGAATATGGTGCTTACAAGCTCGCAAAGAAACAAATATTATGATTGTGGAGGACTACTTATGACTTATATTGGACACTATCAATCATCATTAGGAGATATACTTATTGCGGTAGATGAAATAGGTGTATATGGCTTATGGTTTGAGAATCAGAAGTATTATGCATCAGGATTAATAGAACCTTATGAAGAAAAAGAAACAGAACTTATTTTAAAGGTAAAGAGATGGCTTGATCTCTATTTTAAGAAAGAACAGCCACTTATTGATTTTCCTCTTCACTTCATAGGTACAGATTTTCAAAAAGAAGTATGGGAGATTCTTTGTGATATTCCTTATGGTCATACAATGACTTATGGAGAGATTGCGACTATATTGGCACAAAGAAGAGGTGTTAAAAGATTCTCTGCTCAGGCAGTAGGTGGAGCAGTAGGGCATAATAGAATAAGTATTATAGTACCTTGTCATAGAGTGTTAGGGAGTAATGGAAGCTTAACAGGTTATGCAGGTGGTATAGATAGAAAAGAAGCATTATTGGAGTTAGAAGGGAATAAATGATGAACTTAATAAAATATGAGTATATTTTATTAGGTTAGAATAGTATAGGGAGGAATATGTATGAGTAAGCTTACAATTGATTATCTTATTAAGGAAGCGGCAGAAGCACATAAAGAAGGAGATTATATCAAAGAAAAAAATGCTTATCAGAAGTTATATGATTTACATAAACATAAACTAGGAGAAAATCATCCTGATACATTAATTGTATTAGGGGATCTTGCGAACTCTTATTCTTGCTTAGAGGATTACAATAAGGCGTTAGAACTAAACATAACAGTTTATAATGCAAGAAAAGAAATTTTGGGAGAGAAACATCCTGATACATTAATTGCCTTACATAATTTAGCAAGCTCTTATTCTGATTTAAAGAATTACAACAAGGCATGTGAACTGCAGAACGCAGTTTATAATGCATTTAAAGAAATTCTAGGAGAGAATCATCCTAATACATTATCTTCATTAAATAATCTAGCAAACTCTTATTCTGGTTTAGGAGATTATAATACTGCACTAGAAATGAAAAATGCAGTTTATAATGGAAGAAAGGAAATTCTAGGAGAGAAACATCCTGATACATTAATTGTTTTAAATGATTTAATAATCTCATATTCTCATTTAGGAGATTACAACAAGGCATGTGAACTACAGAATGTATTTTATAATGCATTTAAAGAAATTCTAGGAGAGAAACATCCTGACACATTAAATGCATTAAACGATTTAGCATGCTTTTATTCATATTTGGGGGATTACAATAAGGCGTGTGAACTACAGAATGCAGTTTATAATGCAAGAAAAGAAATTTTAGGAGAGAAAGATCCTGATACATTAATTGCCTTACATAATCTAGCAAGCTCTTATTCTGATTTAAGGGATTACAACAAGGCATGTAAACTGCAGAACGTAGTCTATAATGCATTTAAAGAAATTCTAGGAGAGAATCATCCTAATACATTATCTTCATTAAACAATCTAGCAAACTCCTATTCTGGTTTAGGAGATTATAATACTGCACTAGAAATGAAAAATGCAGTTTATAATGGAAGAAAGGAAATTCTAGGAGAGAAACATCCTGATACACTATCTTCATTACTTAGTCTAGCAAAATCTTACTCTGATTTAGGGGATTACAGCAGAGCGTTAGAAATAGAGAATAAAGTGTATAATGCATATAAAGAAATTCTAGGAGAGAAAGATCCTGATACATTATCTGCCTTACACAATCTAGCATGCTCTTATTTTGATTTAGGAGATTACAACAAGGCGGTAGAAATAGAGATTAAAGTGTATGATGCCTATAAAGAAATTCTAGACGAGGATAATCCAGACACATTAAAAGTACTTGCTAATCTAGCAAACTCATATTTTTATTTAGGAGATTACAACAAGGCGTTAGAACTAAAAATTAAAGTTTATAATGCAAGAAAAGAAATCTTAGGAGAAAATCATTCTGATACATTAGGGTCGCTTGCTGATCTAGCAAGCTCTTATTCCTATTTAGGAGATTACAGCAAGGCACTAGAAATGAGAAATGCAATTTATAATGCGAGAAAAGAAATTCTAGGAGAGAGACATCCTAATACTCTAATTGCTTTATCAAACTTACTAGTTTCACAGATTTTTTATAACAAAGCAGATAATAAATCTATCAAGAAGCATATGACTGCATATTTTGAAAATATTAATAAGATTAAGAGAACTGCCTATAGCATAAAAGAAGTTTCTTCTAGACGAAACTTCCTTAAATCATATAATAATGTATATAAATTATTGAAATCATGCGTTTTTGAAAGAAACATCAAAGACTCACTAGATTATCTTTTTATCAATAAGAACCTTTCTTTTGAGATGGATGTCAATAGATTCCACAATGAAACAATGGGGGAAAGATTATCTTTAGAAGAAGTATCTCATGTGATAGGCAATCAGCTGATTATTGATTTCTATGAACTTGATAATTCAAAGTATGGTCTCATTCTTATTAAAGAAGGAAAGTATTCATATCATGTGGTTAATTATGCCGATATTATCAATGGATTATTCATGAACAATGAAGGTATTCATTCTTTCATAGGTTCTCTTGGAGACTATGAACATATTTATATCTGTCTCGATGGTAAACTCTATAATCTTTCTTTTGAAAGAATACTAAACAATCTCAATATCTCTTATCTCAGTTCAGTACAAACACTTTACCAAGATAGTACTGATGAAAATAACAATAACCAGTTAGTATCCTTTGTCTACCCTGATTTCTCAGGTACACAATCTGAAGATAATGATAGAGGAGACACAAAAGGTGTACTTTATGGTTCCTATCTAGAAGGTATGTTTATTCATGATATCTATGGTGAGAAGTCTACTATATATAGTTCATATCAAGCCAATCATGATAACTTCTTTAATACAAGAAGACCAAAAATACTTCACGTTTCTACACATGGTGACTACCTAAATAATGAACAGATGGAACCAATGGACAGAGGTATTCTATGTTTGTCAGGGTATAATGTAGAAGATAATAATTCCGGTTATATCAGTGCCAGAGAAATACAGTATATGGACTTAAAAGGTACAGAACTTGCTGTATTATCAGCCTGTAATACAGGACTTGGTGAGAATATAAGTGGTGAAGGTATCTATGGTATTAGACGTGCATTTGAGCTTGCGGGATGTCAGACATTGCTTCTAACTGTAGAAGAAGTAGATGACTATAATTCCGCAATATTTATGAAATCATTCTATGAAAGATACAATCAGACAAACAATATCTATCAGTCCTTTAAGGATACCAAGGAATACTTAAAACAACATGGTCTAGTAGAACTCAAAGAATTAAGAGATGTCTTTGAAAAAGAAATGAAGAACAAAATTAAGAATCCTTTCGTATATACAAGAAACCTTAATGAACTCAATAAAAGAATTGAGGAAAGTGAAATTATTGGTCAGATAGTCAGAAAGAAGAATAATCAATATATTCAGGAAGACTGGAATGGATTCATTATTCAGGGAAAGATAGAAAACTAATAATCATATTTAAAGGGACAGCAATGTTACGGTTGCTGTCCCTGTGATTTTTTTTGAATTATCTCTCTTACAATACTAGAGTCTTCTGTGATAATAGTACCATCGTATAAAACCAAATGCACCGATGGCTATATAGATCAATATGATTAATGCTGTAACAGAAATTGAAAATTGATCATCACCAATTTTGATTTTAGACCAAAGTTCAAAGTACTTGGTGTTGTAGAACCACCATAGGTTGAGTATTACTAAGATTACTTCTAACATATGTATCCTCCTCACAAGGCAATGAAGATTAAGAAAAGTGTAGTTGAAATGCTGATGCACTTTCTTATGCCTTTCATAAAATAACTTATTGGTTATTTAAATTCCCTGTTTTTGTCTTAAAATATTCTAACTTCCAGCATTTATTTTCTTTTGATGAAAGGAGTATAGAATAGTTGTTTTTAATAGATTAGAATGGAATTGACTGATGTTGTTGGGGGGATACGTATGAATATATTTACAATTGATAGCCTTATAAAACAAGCGGAAAAAGCACATAAAGAAAAAGATTATGTAAAAGAAAAAAATGCTTATCAAGAGTTATATGATTTATATAAACATGAACTAGGTGAATTGAAAGATGTTGATAATTATTATAGATATTTGAAAACTTACAGCGAAGCGTTGGAACTATATGAAGAAGATTATGTCACATATAAAGAAATTCTTAAGGATCTTAGGGAGAATCATTTTCCTACATTGTCTGCTGTAAATGACTTAGTGAACATATATTCAGATTATAATAGGACAATACAACTACTGAGTACGCTTTATGACGCATGTAAAGTAATTCTAGGAGAGAGTCATCCTGCAACATTATCTGTCTTAGACAATCTGGCTAACTCCTATTCTGAATTAGGAGATTATAATAAGGCACTAGAAATAAGAAATGCGGTTTATAATGCAAGAAAGGAAATTTTAGGAGAGAGTCATCCAGACACGTTAAGAGCACTTGGTGATTTGGCAAATTCTTATTCTGATTTAGGGGATTACAACAAGGCATGTGAACTGCAGAACGTAGTATATAATGCATTTAAAGAAATTCTAGGAAAAAATCATCCTGATACATTATCTTCCTTAAGCAATCTAGGAAATTCTTATTTTAATTTAGGAGATTACAATTCAGCGTTAGAAATAAGAAATGCAGTTTATAATGCAAGAAAAGAAAACCTAGACGAGGATGATCCAGACACATTAAAAGCACTTGCTAATCTTGCAAGCAGTTACTCTTGCTTAGGGGATTATAATAAGGCATTTGAACTACAGAATACAGTTTATAATATCCAAAAAAATATTCTGGGCGAGAATGATCTTGATACGTTATTATCATTAAACAATCTAGCGAGTTGTTATTCTTATTTGGGAGATTACAATAAGGCGGTAGAAGTAGAAAATGAAGCTTATAATGCATTAAAAGAAGATTTAGGAGAGAGTCATCCTAATACGCTTCTTGCACTATCAAATCTACTAGTTTTACAGGTTCGTCAAGATGAAACAGATAATGAATCTATCAAGAATCATTTGACTGCATATTTTGAAAATACTAATAATCTTAAGGCAACTGCTTTTAGTATAAAAGAGGTCTCTTCTAGACGAAACTTTCTTGAATCATTTAATGATCTATATAAATTATTGAAATCATGTGTCTTTAAAAGAAAAATCTATGGCTTACTAGATTATCTCTTCATCAATAAGAATCTGTCTTTTGAGATTGATGTTAGCAAATTCCACAATGAAACTATGGATGATAGATTATCTCTAGAAGAAGTATCTCATATGATAAGCAATCAGCTGATTATTGATTTCTATGAACTTGATAATTCTAAGTATGGTCTTATCCTCATAAAGCAAGGAAAATATTCATGTTATATGGTTAATTACCCAGATATTATCAATGGCTCATTTATTGATGCTGAAGATATTAAATCATTTATCGGTTCTCTTGAAGACTACGGTCATATCTATATCTGTCCTGATGGTAAACTTTATAATTTATCGTTTGAAAGAATACTTAACTGTTTAAATATTTCTTATCTAAGTTCTGTACAGACACTTTTCAAGAATAATACAGATGAGGATAACACTAATCAGCTTGTATCTTTTGTTTATCCTGACTTCTCAGGTACACAATCTGAAGATAATGATAGAGGAGAAACAAGAGGCGCACTCTATGGCTCATATCTAGAAGGTATGTTTATTCATGATATCTATGGTGAAAAGTCCACTATATATAGTTCATATCAAGCCAATCATGATAACTTCTTTAATACAAAAAGGCCAAGAATATTTCATGTATCCACTCATGGTGAATATCTAGATAATGAAAACATGGAACCAATGGACAGAGGTATTCTATGTTTGTCAGGGTATAATGTAGAAGATAATAATTCAGGTTATATCAGTGCTAAAGAAATACAGTATATGGACTTAAAAGGTACAGAACTCGCTGTATTATCAGCCTGTAATACAGGACTTGGTGAGAATATAAGTGGTGAAGGTATCTATGGTATTAGACGTGCATTTGAGCTTGCAGGATGCCAAACATTGCTTCTTACTGTAGAAGAAGTAGATGACTTTAACTCGGCAATATTTATGAAATCATTCTATGAAAGATACAATCAGACAAACAATATCTATCAGTCCTTCAAGGATACTAAGGAATACTTAAAAGCACATAGTATAGTAGAACTCAAAGAATTAAGAGATGTCTTTGAAAAAGAAATGAAAAACAAAATAAAGAATCCTTTCATCTATACAAGAAATCTTAATGAACTCAATAAAAGAATTGAGGAAAGTGAAACTATTGGACAAATAGTCAGAAAGAAGAATAATCAATATATTCAGGAAGATTGGAATGGATTCATTATTCAAGGAAAGATAGAAAACGCATAGTGTTAGAAACATATCAAAAAAGGTGAAGACTTATCTATCGAGATAAAGTAATCACCTTTTTGTTATTAGTTGTTGAGTAGCTAAAGTTGTCTTTCTGGTATGAATTTCAATTAGCTGAGACTTTGATATATATGATCTACTAAACCATAAACAATCGCTTTTTTTGCATCCATATGATAATCTCTATCACAATCTTTCGCAATTGTTTCAATATTAGCACCACAATTTCGTGCGAGTATTGAATACAAATTATTATTGATTTCTTCGATGTGTTGTGCAGATCTTAAAATATCAGTGGTCTGCCCTGAGAATCCAGCTAGAGCTTGATGAATCATCATCCAGGCATTTGTTCCTATGTAACGTTTACCTTTTGTGCCAGATGATGCAATCACTGCGGCCATAGAAGCTGCCTGGCCCATTACAATTGTTCTAATATCACATTCAACGCTATTCATAGTATCTAAAATAGCTAATCCAGCAGTAACAGAGCCACCAGGAGACATAATCCAAAGAGTGATATCTTCATTACTCACTGCAGCTAAATGATTCATTTGGCAGCAGATATCTGCTGCGAGTGAATCTGTGATTTCATCTGTAATGTAGATGACTCTTCTAGAAAATTCTTCAGATATACAATCAGAAACCATATAACCTGTAGAAGTAGTAATTCTTGTTGATGGTAATTTCATATTCTATTCCTCCTTTAACCATTGGCGAATCAGATACATCTTCAAAAATATCTTTAAGTTTTACTATGATTTTTATTTTTTTAAGAAAATCACTGCTGTATCATCTTTTATTACAAGACCATTTGAAAAAGGAATAGGTATATTACCAGTCACTACATCCATCGTAAATTGATATACTGTATAAATTTCAACTTCTGGTGGATTGATATCATATGAAGGTACTTCATATTTTTTATCATCGTAGATATAAATGCTTGGTAACATCATGCAATATTTGATTCCTTTTGAAATATTGATATAGATTGCTTCTTTGTAATTCCATACTTTTTTCAGCATCATAAGATCTGTAATGCTACATAATGGCTTTTCTACACCATCAGGAGTAATATTTGTGTTTCCTAATTTTGTTTCTAAGTTATTAAGTAATTCAAGCTCAGTAGAGCCAAGATATAATGTAGATGTACAGTTAGAAAGAAGTTTTTCTGGATTGTTATATCTTTCATTTAATAGTGCTAAACTCTGTACACAAAGGTAATATCTAATGTTTCTACTACGATGTGTTGCTAATGCCTTATCCATATTTGGAATTGGTATTGAGGCAAACTCATCTAAGACAAAATTCATACGTGTTTTTAAGCGGCCATTTTTAGAGTGATAAGCTTTATCAATCAAGAAACTCTGAATCTGACTAATAATGATTCCGACAATTGGATCAGCTGTAGATGTAGTATCATCAGTTACAATAAATAAAGCAGTCTTAGGTTTAAATAAATCATACAATTCAAACGTATTGTGAGACAACATTCTGGATAATTTAGGATTTTGATTAAAAACCCCAAAACAACCAGCAGCTGAAACTAAAATACTTCTAAGTGTCTCATCTGCAGAAGAAATAATCTGCTTCAGAGAGTTTTTTGTTATGTTGTCAGGCATTTTATTTAAAAAGGATAAATCAAGATTCTTGGTAGAATTCTTCATATTAAAATTAGACCAGTTCAAAACATTAATCTGCTCTATTTTTGGATAAGATTCAAACATTAATGCGCCAGTCGCATTCATATACATGCGCGCAGAATCATTCCAAAAGAGGTCATTTGTGACTTTACGTTCATCTTCGGATAAAACATTAACTATGTCTGAAAGTAAAGACAAACCCTTATCTTTGTTGCCATAACGATATACTTGAGCAGCATATTTTAAAATATTAAAGCAATCCTTGTCCATAGAACGAAAATCAATACAAAATACTTTATATCCTGACTTTTGAAGCATCCCCGCAGTGAGATTATATAATTCCCCCTTAGGATCAGTTATAATCATATTTTCAGGACTATTCGCCTGACTTAGAGTATAGATAAGAGGAGTAAAACAAGAAAGACTCTTCATCATACCACTTGATGCAATGATTGCAGTATGTCCATCATCAGTATCAATATAGGCAGTTTTACCATCAGAAATGATTGGTAAACCGCCTTTTTCTATCTTTTCATTCTTATTAAAATCTACTTTAGTTAGTTGTTTTAGTATTTCTTTTCTTGGTGTCCAATAAGCAATAGGCTTTTCATATACATAACCAGCATAACTAGCTTCGTGTTTCTTCATATTTCTCTTTCTCCTTGTTTGATTCGATAACTTGATTTAGTTCATCAAGTTCTCTTTTATTTAACATATAACGAATCATAGAATTTGGATTAGATACCAATTTATCAATCAATTTCATATTGACACATTCATTTGAATTCCATGAAATAATTGTGATTAACTGAGAAACAGCTTCCTCACTAAAGTGATGACATAATAGATCGATAAAAAAGAATATTACACTATCTGTACATCTCATTCTCTTTGCTTCACATATTGAATGCACAATTTTTATCATATTTTTTTCTTTTTTTTCTTCAATTACTTTGCATGGAATGTTGTCGATGATAAACAATTGTAGAACCTTGCTGACTAATTCTTTGGCTGATTTTTCATTCTTGTTATCGATTAAAAAAATATACTTCCATGTTTCATTCATATCCATGAGAAAATAAAGTATTAATTTAAAATAATGATCATCACAATGATTCAAATAACTGCTTAAATTGATAATAATATAACCTTGAAATTCATTTCTACGTCCAGCGTACTTGGCAGCTAATCCTTGAAGACGTTTTAATTCAGTAAATTGTTTTTCAAAGGGTTCTGTATAGCGTAGTTCAAATATGAATGAGTTTCGTTCACCTTCAAAAAAATCTGGATGATTATTTTTATAGATACTCACAATAAGTTCAATAGTTTCTTTTTGCTCATAGGGTCTACCTAGAAGAATGAAGTTCTC